>Ga0265798_10001467_pt1 | contig 36743 bp, 29 predicted proteins | sample P3T30metagenome_FD_192430 | JGI IMG/M metagenome (GOLD analysis project Ga0265798, IMG submission 192430) | Plant litter microbial communities from East Loma Ridge, Irvine, California - P3 T30 | ecosystem: Environmental > Terrestrial > Plant litter > Unclassified | place: USA: California...
CAATCGACCGCAGTCTTCGATTGCGATCACGCGCACGCTCCGCCGCTGCGCTGCATAGACCCCACCAACAGACTTCAGGATACAAGATGGCCAAGTTGATCGTAACCACCCGCGAAGGTGAAACCCGCGAGCTCACATCCGCATCGGGACAGTCGGTAATGGAGATCATCCGCGAGGCGGGGATCGACGAACTGCTCGCGCTGTGCGGGGGCTGCCTGTCCTGCGCGACCTGCCACGTGGTCGTCGATCCGGCCGATTTCACCCGACTGTCGCCGATGACGAGCGACGAGAATGAACTGCTCGAAAGCACCGATCATCGTCAGCCCACCTCGCGCCTGTCGTGTCAGATCGCCTTCGACGACACGCTGGACGGATTGCATGTAACGATTGCACCGGACGCCTGAGGATCGTGCCAGTGGCAACCGGTTCGCCAGCCAGGACTGCGTGAACCGGTTCCACATCACGAGATTATTTGGTGCGATCTTCCTTCTCGCGCGTTTTGAAACGAGCAGAAGGAGAGCCATGTGTCGGATCATAAACCCAGTGAGCCAAAGCCCAGCGATTTTCGGGAGTCACCTCGGCCAAGCGGCGCTGACGATACCGTCGACGGCGGCACGGACCAGCAGCCGACGCAGGGCGGCAACGACGAGAAAGAGAGTGAGGCTCACCCCAGCTAGGCGGTGCTACTGAACGGTGCCGGCTCGCCCCTTGCCGCAGAAGCGCTGGCTTGGGATCATCTCGCCCCGAGCAGCAATTGCCCCACGCCGACGATGCCGGTGATCATGATCTGGACGCCGATGCACAGGAGCAGGAACGCCACCAGGCGCGACAGGACGCGCGCGCCTGCCGGCCCGAGCAAGGCGGTTACGCTGTCCGACCAGCGATAGCAGACCCAGACCGTCACCGCGATGCAGGCCGCGGCAAGGCTCACCCCGACATAGAAACTGAGCAGACCGCCCTGCCCCGCCGGACGCTGCGAGGCGAGCGCGATGGCGACGGCGATGGTCCCCGGTCCGGTCGTCAGCGGCATCGTCAGCGGGAAGAACGCCACGTCGTCGGCCGATTGGGCGGGCTCTGCCGAAGTCGCCTTGCGTTCCTCGTGAACCTCGGGTTGCATGAGCAGGCCCCATGCCCGTACCGCGACGACAAGGCCGCCACCGATCCGCAGCGCGCTCAGGCTCACGCCGAAGAAGTTCAGGACGATGCCGCCGAGCAGAAGCGAGGCAAGAAGCACGACCAGCGAGTAGCTCGCGATCCGGCGCGCAAGGTCGTGACGCTCCTCGCGCGTGCGGTTGCTGATGACCTGGTGGAAGATCAGAGCCGCGCCGACCGGATTGACGACCGAGAACAGCGTCGGAAACGCCAGCAGGAACGCTCCGATCACGCTTCCGAGCGGCAGCGGGTTGAAATCCAAAGCCATTCCTTTTCGCATGGGGCATAGATGCGCGCCCCGTCGTGTTCGGCTTTAGCCGCTACGGACGCATGCGCAACGGACGGCCTTTACAACAATGCCAGCGGTTTTCCCGGGCACAGTCCGGCGGGGCCGTATCACAGCATCAGCCCGACCGTTCCTGCTGCTGGCTTGCACCGGTATCGCTCAGCCTCTCGCGCGTGCTTCGGCTGCGACATCGCTGCGCCGACGACCGTAAGCGAAGTAGATCGCCAGCCCGATCGCGTTCCACAGGATGAAGCGCACCAGGGTCATCGGCGGCAGGCTTACCATCAGATACAGGCAGCCGAGGATCGCCAGCCCGCCGACCAGATAGGGCGCGGGGCTGCGGAACAGGCGTACTGCCTCGGGCGCCTTGCGGCGCATCGCGATCAGGCAGGCGCCGACCGCGATGAAGGCGAGCAGCGTGCCGGCGTTGGCGAGTTCGGCGATCTCATCGAGGCGGAAGATGCCCGCCACCACCGCGATCGACACGCCGGTCAGCAGCGTGATGAGCGTCGGCGCGCCGGTCCGCTTCGACACCTTGGCAAGCCCGCGCGGCAGCAGCCCGTCGCGCGCCATCACGAAGAACACGCGGCTCTGCCCGTACATCATCACCAGGATGACGGACGGCAGCGCGAGGATCGCCGCCAGGGCGATGAGATGGCCCGCGACCGGCTGACCGATCGTGCGCAACACCAGCGCGAGCGGCTCGGGCGAATTGGCAAGCGCGGTGAACGGCAACGCGCCGATCGCCGACACCGCGACCGCGATGTAGATCAGCGTGCACAGGATCATCGAACCGATGATGCCGATGGTAAGGTCGCGCTTGGGGTTCTTGGTTTCCTCGGCGGAGGTCGCCACCGCATCGAAGCCGTAGAAGGCGAAGAACACGATCGCCGCCGCCGCCATCACGCCGTGCTTGCCGTCGCTGCCGAAGCCGTAGGGCATGAACGGGTGCAGGTTCTTCGCGTCGAAATGCGGCGCGGCGAACGTCACGAAGATCGCCAGCGCGACGAGTTTGATGACGACCAGCACGATGTTGAGCGTCGCACTCTCGCGCGTGCCGGCGATCAGCATGCCCATCACCGCCAACGCCACCGCCACCGCCGGCAGGTTGACGATGCCGCCGCCGTGCGGGCCGACCAGCAGCGCATGCGGCAGATGCACCCCCGCCGATTCGATCCAGCCGACCAGATAGCCCGACCAGCCGACCGCCACGGTCGAGCAGGCCAGCGAATATTCGAGGATCAGGCTCCACCCCACCACCCAGGCGATGCCCTCGCCCAGCGCGACATAGCTGAAGGTGTAGGCGCTGCCCGCCGCCGGGATCATCGTCGCCATCTCGGCATAGGCGAGCGCCGCGCACCCGCACACCAGCCCGCAGATCAGAAAGGCGAGGATCACCGCCGGTCCGGCCCGCTCCGCGCCGACACCGACCAACGTATAGATGCCAGTGCCGACGATCGCGCCGACGCCGAGCGCGATCAGGTGCGGCCAGCTCAGCGTCTTGGCGAGGCTTTGCCCAGCGGCATGCCGGGCGATGCCCTCCAGCGACTTGGTCGGTCCGAACATGCTTTCCCCCCAGAAACGCGCGTCAGCCGGTGGCATCCGCTGCGAATTGTGTTTTCAGATCGTCGAGCGTCGCCTGAATGTGCGCGCCGAGCAAGGTGGTGATACGCTCGCCATCGCGCGACAGCCATGCGTCGAGCATCTCGCGATGTTCGAGGTGCGCGCGCGCGTCACGCCCGGCGGGTTCGAGATGTGCGACGACGTAGCGTTCTGCCAGGATCGCCAGCCGCTCGACCAACTGGGTGGTGAGCAGGCGTTGCCCGGGCCGCACCATCGCGGTGTGGAAATCGCGGTTGGACATCGCCACCTCCGCCACGTTGCTGGCGGCGGCCCGGTCGAGCCGCTCGAACGCGGCGATCGTCGCCTCGCGATCGGCCTCGGTCGCGTGGACGGCGGCACGGGCGGCTGCGGCGGGCTCGATCGACAGGCGCAGCTCGTAGATCTCCTCCGCCTGCCGGCCCGACATCGGCTGCACGAAATAGCCGCGATTGGCCTGGCTGGTGAGCAACCCTTCCTGCTCCAGCCGCGCCAGCGCCTCGCGCAGCGGGATCTTGCTGACGCCGAGTTCGGCGGCGAGCGCATCCTGCCGGATCGGCAGTTCGTGCGGCAGCTTGCCCGTGACGATCTGTTCGCGAACCACCTCGAACACGCGTTCCGACAACGTACGAACGACTAAACTCATCGCGAGGCGGCTCCGATCGGGCAAGCGGGAATCACTTGACCTGGAAACCTTCCCAGAAGCGGTCGGCGCGATCAATCCAGATCGTGTTGAATCCCGTGCTGATCGCCGATCCTTCGATCGACGGGATGATCGCGGGCTGGTCGCCGAGCATTGTCGTGGCCTCGACGCGGCCCGTGAAACGGCTGCCGATATAGCTTTCGTGGACGAAGCGGTCGCCGACCGCCAGCCGCCCGGTTGCGGCGAGATGCGCGAGCCGTGCCGAAGTGCCGGTACCGCACGGCGATCGGTCGATCGCGCGGTCGCCGTAGAACACCGCGTTGCGACCATCGGCATCGTTGGCGCGCGGCCGGTCCGCCCACAGGATGTGGCTGACGCCGCGGATCGTCGGATCGGACGGATGCACCGGCTCGTACTGCGCCTGCACCGCCTCGCGGACACGGGCGCTCAGTTCGACCAGCCGCGCCGCGCCGAGATCGTCGAGGCCGGTGTAGCGCCCTTGGGGCTCAATGATCGCGTAGAAATTGCCGCCGTACGAAACGTCGATCGACAGCGGGCCGATGCCGTCGATATCGACCTGAAGGCCGCGCCGCGCCACATATGCGGGCACGTTGACGATCTTCACCGACGTGACCTTGTCGCCCTCCACCTCATAGGCGATGTCGATCACGCCCGCCGGCACTTCGATGCGCAGCTTGCCCGGCGTATCCGGCTGGATCAGCCCGTGTTCCAGCCCGAACGTGACCATGCCGATCGTGCCGTGGCCGCACATCGGCAGGCAACCCGAGGTTTCGATGAACAGGATGCCGATATCCGTGTCGGGCATCGTCGGTGGGTAGAGGAACCCGCCCGACATCATGTCATGCCCGCGCGGCTCGAAGCAAAGCCCGGTGCGGATCCAGTCGAACCGCGCCAGGAAATCCTGGCGTCGTTCGGACATGGATGCGCCCTTCAACAGCGGCGCGCCGCCCGCGACGAGGCGGACGGGATTGCCAGCGGTGTGCCCGTCGATGCAGAAGAAGGTGTTCCGCACGCCGCCCCCGCCTTATGCCGCCAGCGCGCGTTCGATGACGGGGCGCGTCGCCGCCGCCTTCTCGACCATCGCGATCACCTCGGCACGGCGTGCACCGATCAGCGGCAGGCGCGGCGGGAGCACGCGCTCGGAACCGCGTCCCATCACCTGCTCGGCCAGCTTGATCGACTGGACGAGATCGTGCTCGGCATCGAGGTGCAGCAGCGGCATGAACCAGCGGTAGATTTCCAGCGCCTTGGCGTGATCGCCGCGATCGAACGCGGCCACCAACTCGACCGATTCCTTGGGGAAGGCGTTGGTCAGCCCCGAGACCCAGCCCTGCGCGCCGAGGTACAGGCCCTCCAGTGCCACGTCGTCTAGACCGGCGAACAACACATAGCGATCGCCGAATTCGTTACGGAAATCGGTAAAGCGGCGCGTATCCGGCGCGGATTCCTTGACGCAGACGATGTTCTCGACCGCGACCAGCGCGCGCAGCACGTCGCTGTCGATGGTGGTGCGGTACGCCGGAGGGTTGTTATACAGCATGATCGGCAGGCTGGTGCTTTCGGCGATGCCCTTGAAGTGTGCGATCAACTCATGGCTTTGCGGGACATAGACCATCGGCGGCAGCACCATCAGACCATCGGCGCCGATGCTCTCGGCAGCCTGGGCATAGCGTACCGAGCGGCGCGTGTCGTATTCCGAAACGCCGGTCAGCACCGGCACGCGCCCTTTCACCGCCTCGACAATCGCGGCGAGGACGGTCTTCTTCTCCTCGAACTCGAGCGAGTTGTTTTCACCGCAGGTACCGAGCGCGATGATCCCGGTAACGCCGTCCGACACGAGATCGTCGACCACGCGCTGCGTCTCACCGAGATCGATCGACAGGTCTTCGCGAAGTTGCGTCGTCACTGCGGGGAACACGCCGCTCCAACCGATTGCCATATCGTCAAATCCGTCCTGTTGCTTCCGTCTGAATACGGTATACGATAGGAAATGTGGCGGAGCAACAGGAGATTACGACGATGAAGGTAGCGATCGTCGGTGCAGGCGTGGTGGGCTTGTCCTGCGGAATCGCGCTCGCCGGGGCAGGGCATGACGTCGAGATCGTCGAGCGGTCTTCGGCCGGCGATGCCGCGTCGTGGGGCAATGCCGGGCATATCGCCACCGAACAGGTCGCGCCGCTCGCCTCCCCCGCCACGCTGCGCGGCGCGGCACGGCGGCTGTATGCGGCCGGCGGCGCGCTGTCGCTGCCGCCGGCGATGGCGGGCACATGGTTGCCGTTTGCTCTGCGCATGGCCGCCGCGTCGACGCCACGACGATTCGAGGCCGGCAAGCAGGCGTTGCGCCCACTCCTCGCCGAGGCGCTTCCCGCGTGGCACCGACTTGCGGCGGCGTTTGGTGACGGCGACCTGATCCGCGATGCCGGCCACTATGTCGCATGGGAAACGCCGGCGCGGACAGCGTCGGGGCTGGCGGCATGGCGGGCGGCCGATACCGGCACCGCGCGCTTCGAACCCGCTTCGGCCGAGCAACGCGCCGAGATCGACAGCCTGACCACCCGGCCAATCGCAGGCGCGATCCGTTTCACTGGAACGGCACAGATTGCCGACCTCGCCCGTCTCGCTACCGCGATGCAGGACCGGTTCGTACAGACGGGTGGTCGCATCACCCCGCTCGACGCGGATCTTGGCCATGCCGACGGGCGCGCGATCATCCCCGGCGTGGCCGCAGATCTGATCGTGGTCGCGGCCGGCGTGCGCTCGGGTGCGCTGATGCGGCGGCTGGGCCACCGCGCGCCGATCATCGCCGAGCGCGGCTATCACATCCGCGCCAGCGCCGACCGCTGGCCGCGCGACCTGCCGCCGATCGTGTTCGAGGACCGATCGATGATCGTGACGCGCTATGACGATCAGGTACAGGCGGCGAGCTTCGTCGAATTCGGTTCACCGGAGGCGCCGCCCGATCCGCGCAAATGGCAGCGGCTGGAACGGCATGTCGCCGACCTCGGCCTGCCGATCACCGGACCGTTTACGCGCTGGATGGGCGCGCGGCCCACGCTGCCGGATTACCTGCCCGCGATCGGGCGGTCGCGCCGGGTGGACAATCTGATCTACGCCTTCGGGCATCAGCATCTCGGCCTCACGCTCGCCGCCATCACCGGCGAGATCGTGCGGCATCTTGCGAACGACACCACGTCACCGGTTGCGATCGACAGCTTCGATCTCGAACGGTTCGGCGGCACAGGAGGACAATCATGATCGGTGGATCGACGGCGGATGCCGAACTCACGGCACTTACGCGCTGGGCCGCGCCAGCAGCGGGGATCACGCAAGCCGAACGGCTGGCGCGGCTGGACCGGGTACGCGCGCTGGCGGAGGCGCGCGGTGCGGACGCGGTACTGGTCAACGCCGGGCCGAGCCTGCACTATTTCGCCGGGGTCAGTTGGCGCGCGACCGAGCGGCTCGTCGCCTTGCTCGTGCCGGTCACCGGCGAACCGCGCATGATCTGTCCGGCGTTCGAGCGCGGTTCGCTGGAGGCGGAACTCGCGGTGCCGGCCGATCTGCTGTTGTGGGAGGAAGATGCCGACCCGGTGCGCCTCGTCGCGGATGCGCTGCCGAGCGGCGCGACGCTCGCGGTCGATCCGCTGCTGCCGTTCCATTATGGCGAGGCGTTGCGCGCCGCGGGCCTGGCGCTGATCGACGGAGCGGCGGCGATCGACGGCTGCCGGATGGTGAAATCGGCCGCCGAACTCGCGCTGATGCGGCAGGCCAAGGCGATGACGCTGGAGGTGCACCGCCGCGCCGCGCGCATCCTCACGCCGGGCATCGCGGCGAGCGCGGTGGTGCGCTTCATCGACGCGGCGCACCGTGCGCTTGGGGCAAGCGGTTCGAGCTTCTGCGCGGTCCAGTTCGGCCGCGCCACCGCGTTTCCGCACGGCCTGCCCGGCGATCAGGTGCTGGAGGAGGACACGCTGGTGCTGATCGACACCGGCTGCACCGTGCACGGCTACCACAGCGACATCACCCGCACCTATGCGTTCGGCCAGGTGGATGACGAGGTGCGCGCGCTCTGGGCGCTGGAAAAGGAAGCGCAGGCCGCCGCGTTCGATGCGGTCGCGCCGGGCGTGCCGTGCGAGGCGGTCGACGCGGCGGCGCGGCGCGTGCTGGAAGGCGCCGGCCTTGGCCCGGATTACCGCCTGCCCGGCCTGCCGCACCGCGCCGGCCACGGCATCGGCATGGCGATCCACGAACCCGCCTATCTGGTGCGCGGCGACCGCACGCCGCTCAGCCCCGGCATGTGCTTCTCCAACGAACCGATGATCGTCGTGCCAGATCGCTTCGGCATCCGCCTGGAGGACCATTTCCACGTCACCGAGACCGGCGCGGCGTGGTTTACCGAGCCGCAGGTTTCGATCGACCAGCCGTTCGGGTGAGCGCCCGTTCGATCGGGGGCGGCCTTACTCCTCGTCGGGGTACGGCCCCTTGCCGCCGGCCTTGATAAGCTCATCGGTGCGCGCCTCGATCAGCGGGAGCGGCACCGATCCCAGTTGCAGCACCGCATCGTGCCAGGCGCGGATGTTGAACTTGTCGCCCAGCGCTTTCTCCGCACGGCCGCGTGCGTCCTCGAAGGCCAGTTCGCCCATGTAATAGCTCAGCGCCTGCCCCGGCCACGCGATGTAGCGATCGACCTCGGTCTCGATCTCGTGATCGGACAGCGCGGTGTTGTCGTGCAGGAACGCCTGCGCCTGCGCGCGGCTCCAGCCTTGCGCATGGATGCCGGTATCCACCACCAGCCGCGCCGCGCGCCACATCTGGTAACTGAGCATGCCGAAGCGATCATAGGGATCGTCGTACATCCCCATGTCGACGCCGAGCTTCTCGCAATACAGCGCCCAGCCTTCGCCATATGCGGAGAGATAGGCGTCGCGGCGGAACTGCGGCAGATCCTTGTTCTCGGCGGCGAGCGGCATCTGGAAGGCGTGGCCCGGCGCGGATTCGTGCAGCGTCAGCGCGACCATCTGGTAATAGGGCCGCGACGGCAGGTTCCAGGTGTTGACCAGATAGATGCCCGGCCCGCCGCGCCCGCCGGTGTAGAACGGCGCGAGATCGGCCGGCACGGGTTTGATCGCGAACCGGCTGCGCGGCAGGTGGCCGATCCAGTCGATCACCTTGCCGTCGAACGTCTTGGCGATCCACGCCGCGCGGTTGAGCAGATCCTGCGGCGTCTTCGGGTAGAAGCGCGGATCGGTGCGCAGGAAGTGCAGGAACGCGGGCAGATCGCCGTCGAACTTCACCTGCCGGATTACGTCGAGCATTTCGCCACGGATCTTGGCGACCTCGGCCACGCCGATCGCGTGGATCTCCTCCGGGCTTTTGTCGAGCGTGACGAACTCGCGAATCTTGGCGCGGTAATAGGCCTTGCCGTCGGGCAGGTCATAAGCGGCGAGCGTCTTGCGCGCGCCGGGGATGTATTCCGTGCGCAAAAAGGCGAGCAGCTTGGCATGCGCCGGCACCGCAGCCTGTGCGATCGCCGTCGCAGCCTCGGCTTTCAGCGCGACCTGCGTGGCGGGTGTCATCCCGATCGGGAACTTCAGAAACGGCGCGTACAGCGGGTTTTCGGTGAGCGACTTCGCCTCGGCGACCTGCGCGACGCCGATGTCGCGGCCCTGCAACGTCACCTGCGGCGGGGTGAAACCGCGCTTCAGCCCGGCGCGCATGTTGACGATCTGCGCATCGAAATAGCGCGGTATCTCGCGCAGCATGGTTAGATAGTTGCGGTAGTCCTTTTCGGTGCGGAACGCGCCCCGCGACCATTCCGCGACATCGCCCCAGAAACTCGTATCGGCGTTGAGCGGCTTTTCGTAGTCGCGGTAGCGTTGCCCGGCGACGAGCGCGTCGATCTGCCCCTTGTAGACCGCAAAGTCGATCTTGGCCGCCGCGGACAGGCTGGCGACCGGGATCGCGGCGAGTTGCCGTTCGGTGTCGGTCCAGCGCGCCAGCTTGGCCGCCTGCGCCGGCGCGCTGACGTCGGGCAGGCGCGAGGCGGCGTTCGGGCCGCTGTTCTCGTCCGGGCCCTGCAAGCTTTGCCGCCAGCGATATTCGGCGGTGTAGATCGCCTTCAGCCGATCGTCAGCGGAGGCCGCCGGGTGCGCCTTTGGAGCCGCCGCATGTGCCGCGAGCGGTGCGCCGCTTAACGCCAGCGCGACCGCCAGCCAGTTCGTCCGTGCGATCATGCCTGCTCCCCCAATGCTTCGATATCTGCGAGAAGGTGCGCTGGCACCCGCACGCCGTGCGCGAGACTTTCCGCACGCGCGGCGTAGCGGCGCTGCGACGGCAGCCTTGCGCCCTGCCCCTGAATCGCGGCGAACAGCATCTCCGCACGCACGAGATGCTCGTCGACCGCATCGCCGAGGAACCCGGCGGGATCGATCGCGACGATCAGTTCGCCACCGATCGGCGATCCGCCCGCGCCGCCATCCGCCACAATCGACTCGCGGCTGGTGAGATCGCCGATCAGCGGCCCGGCGATCAGTTCCACCATCGCCGCCAATGCAGATCCCTTGTGGCCGCCGAACGTGCGCATCGCGCCGTTCAGTACGGCGGCCGCGTCCGTGGTCGGCGCGCCGTCCGCGTCATAGCCCCAGTCGTTCGGGATCGGCTGGCCGGCACGGCGGTGCAGTTCGATCTCGCCGCGCGCCACCGCGCTGGTCGCGAAGTCGAACACGAACGGCGGCGAGTCCGGTCGCGGCCAGCCGAATGCGATCGGGTTGGTGCCGAACACGGGCTTCGTACCGCCCGCCGGCGCTACCCAGGCGTGGCTCGGCGTGAACGCCAGCGCGACCAGCCCCTGCCCGGCCAGCCATTCCACCTCCGGCCAGAGCGCGGCGAAATGCACGACACTATTCAGCGCGAGCGCCGCGATACCGTAGCCACGCGCCTTCTCCACCAGCATGTCCCGCCCGGTCTCGAACGCAAGCTGCGCGAAGCCGCCGCCGCCATCCACCCGCACCAGCGCGCGCGCCGGTTCGCTCAATGTCGGCACGGCGTCGGTACGCACGGTGCCCGCGCGGATGCTGTTGGTGGCAACGAGCAGCCGGTACAGCCCGTGCGAGGTGCAGCCGTCGCGCTCGCCCACCACCATCGTCTCGGCGACCGCCTGGGCGTGCGGCGCGGACAGACCTGCGCGCAGCAGCGTGGTGCGCGCCAGCGTACGGACCGCGTCCAGCGACATCGTGACGTCGGCGGCGGTTGCCGTCATGCGGTGGGCTTTGGCTTGGCGCTGAACAGCACGACGCCGAACACCGGCCCGGCGGTATGCTTGGCATGCGGCACGAACCGCACCTTCAACTGCGCCTTGCCCTGTGTCAGCCCGATCGGCAGCGGATATTCGACATCCATGAACTTGCCCGGCTGGTCACCGCCGAGATGTTGCGTGGCGACCTTCACGTTATCGACCATGATGTCGAAATCGGTGCCACGCTCGTCGCCCCAGTAGGTCGCCTGCAGGATCAGCGGGCCGGGCCGGGCCTTTACGGTGAATTCGAAGAACCCGCCCGAGCGCGCGTCGCGGCCGTTACGATTGCGGTAGCTGACCGGATACGAGATTTCCGAGATCAGGCCGTGGTCATGTTCGGGCTGCATCTCGCCAAGGTGCACGACATCGACCGAGCGCGCGGCGATATCCTTCAATCGCGCCTGTTCGGCGACGAAGGCGGCTTCCTCGGTCTTCCATTCGCCTTCGGAGAAGCGCTTGAAATACACCGCGCTGCGCCGTTCGTACTGCCGGTAGAAGGGTACGAAGGTGAGGTCGGCCGGGCGCGCGATCCCGCTTGTGGTGTAGGTCGCCGGCTGCGCTGCGGGCGTGAAGCGCGCCAGCAGATCGCCGCCGACCAGTGCGGGATCGGCACGCGACCATTCGCCCTCGGTACTGCCGAGATCGGCGGCCATCACCATCGGCCCGCGCAGGACGGCAATGGTCTTGTCGTCACCCGGCGTCGCCTCAATCCGCAGCTCGAGCGGCAGCGTGATGGCGAGCGTGTCGCCCGCCTTCCAGCGCCGCTCGACCACCGCATAGCCGCGCGCGAAAGCGGGCGTCACGGGTGCGCCGTTGACGGTGACGATCGCCTTGCCCGCTGCCCAGGCGGGTACGCGCAGTGCGATCGGGAATTGGCCCGGCTTGCCGAGTTTGGCGAGCGTCAGCGTCGAAGTGCCTTCGAAGGGGTATTTGGTGTCGAGCGCCAGCGATGCGCCACGCGCGGCCCAGGTCGCCTCCGCCGGGATGTAGAGGTTGACGAGCAACGCCTTGCCGCGCGCCGCATCGCCTTCCCAGAAGATCGACTCCCCATGTTTAGCGTGGCTCTCCATGCCGGTGCCGACACAGCACCAGAACGCATCGTCGGCCGGTGTCGAATAGCTGCGCACCGCACCGGTCAACAGCGGGGTCATATACGTGAAGCCGGCGGTCTTCGGGTTTTGCGCCGCCATCACGTGGTTGAGGTGCGCGCGCTCATAATAGTCGAACAGCGCGCCGTCCGGCGACCACGAATACAGCTGCCGGGTCAGCTTGAGCATGTTGTAGGTGTTGCAATGCTCGCACGTCTGTTCGGTGATGTGCGTGGCGATCGTGTCGGGCGCGGAGAAATACTCGCGGTCGGCATTGCCGCCGATCACGTAGCTGTGGTGCTGCGTCACCGCCTGCCAGAAGTAGCTGGCGGCGGTCGCCTTGGGCACATCGCCAGTCAATTCGTAGATGCGCGCCAGCCCGATCAGTTTTGGCACCTGCGTGTTGGCATGGAAATTGGCGAGTTTGTCCTCGCGATGTTCCAGCGGGTCGAGCATCTTGCGGTCGTACAGCCGCTCGGCAACGGCGAGGAAGCGCTTGTCGCCGGTGCGGGCGGACAGTTCGGCGTAACTCTCGTTGAGGCCGCCGTATTCGGTGCCGAGCATCTCCTGCATCTGCGCATCGCTGAGCGCGGCGAACACCGGCTCGAAATAGCCCGCGAACGCGACCGCTACGGCCAACGCCTTGGGATTGCGCCAGCTTTCGTGGATGTCGAGCAGCCCGGCGAACAGCTTGTGGACGGTATAGAACGGCGACCATGCGCCGTTGAGATCGAACCCGCCGGAGCGGATGTCGCCCTTCATGATCTCGGGGAAGATCTCGATCGCGTCGACGACCTTGCCGTCCTTCCGCTTGCGCTGCATCGCGCCGATATAGCCGTTGCCGCGCGCGGCCTGCGCCGCTGCCAGTTCATCGACGATGTAATCGGCGCGGGTGCGGACGGCGGCGTCGCCGGTCTGTTCGTGCATGCGCACCAGCGCGGTCATGTAATGGCCGAGCGTGTGACCGGCGATGGTATCGCTCTCCCAGCCGCCGTAGATCTCGCCCTTGGGTGGCAGGCCGGCGTACAGGCGAAAGTTGTGGAGCAGCCGGTCGGCGCTGAGCCGCAGCAGATAGCTGCGGTTGACCTCGACCGCGGTGGCGAAATCGGAGGGGTGCAAACGCACGGCGGAAAGCGGCAACGGCGTGGCTATACGTGGCAACGCAGCGGCTGACGAAACCGCCGCGCCGGCTATCGACGACCGCCCGAGCAGCGCGAGAGTCGCGGCGCCCATCATCATCTCGCGTCTCGTGGTGCGCATCGCCCTCACCTTTCCGAATATGGTATACGATTATCGTACGGGCGACGGCGGGTCAACCCAAGCTGCCGCACCACACATATTATACCGTATAATATCAACTTGACGATCTGTCGGCGTGCTGCTTGTAAGAACGACAGAAGGGTCCACCGATGAACGCTATTCGCCTGTTGTTGATGACGTCGGCCGTCGCGCTCGCGCCGGCAGCGCTGGCGCAGGACGCGGCCAGACCAAAGCCGGTCTACCCGCCGATCGCCACCACGCCACTACACATCGGTCCGTTCACGCTCGCGCTGCGCAGTGATACGCAGACGCTGGCGCGGCTGTCCCCTGCCGCCGAGCCGGCTTTCGATTTCGTACCCGGCAACCGCGAAGCGGAACGGCAAGGCGATGGCTACAATCACATCGGCGACATCGACATCCGGCTGCGAACCGTGGGGGGGGACTGGCGCGATTTCGCTTCGGCGCATCTCCGCAAGGCGATCACGCCGCTCGCCGCCACCGGCAAGACGCTGGCGGCGGCCGATATCACCGCTTCGATGGGCGATGGCTTCCCGCTCCGCGTCGAGCGGCGTTGGATCGACACGGGCGGATCGCCGCTGTTGCGCTTTACGCTCGTCAACACATCGCAAGCGCCGATCGAGATCGGTGCGCTCGGGCTTCCGATGGTGTTCGACAACATTATCGACGATCGCACGCTCGAACAGGCGCATGCGCAGGCGAGCTTTACCGATCCGTATATCGGCCGCGATGCCGGCTACCTCCAGGTCACGCGGCTGAGCGGCAAGGGTCCGGCGCTGCTGGTGCTGCCCGACGCGCATTCGCCGCTGGAAGCCTATGTTCCGCTGCCCGATGCGCGCGCCGCGCCCGGTGCGGTGTTCAGCGAACGCAGCAAGCGCAGCCAGACCTCCGAGGGGTTCTACGACTGGACGATCGCATCGAAGGGCTATGCCGACAGGGAATGGGCGAAGGCCGGCGCGCAATGGAACGTGCCGACCAGCATCACGCTCGCGCCCGGCGAACGCCGCAGCGTCGGCGTGCGGTTCGCGCTGGCACCGCAGATCCGGGGCATCGAGGATACGCTCGCCGCGCAGCACCGTCCGGTCGCCGTCGGCATTCCCGGTTATGTCGTGCCGACCGACATGCCGGCATCGCTGTTCCTGAAGTACGGTGCCAAGGTGGCGACGATCGCGTCCTCCCCCGCCGGGGCGCTGGTGGCGACGCCGGCGGCGTCGACGAAAGGCTGGTCGCGCTACACCGTGCGGGCGACCGGCTGGGGGCCGGCGCGGCTGACCGTGACCTATGCCGATGGCACGGTGCAGACGGTGAGCTATGCCATCACCAAGCCGCTCGATCAGGTGATGGCCGATCTCGGCCGCTTCACCACCACGCGGCAATGGTATGACGACAAGGCCGATCCGTTCCACCGCAGCCCGGCGATCCTCAGCTACGACCGGGAGGCGGGCAAGATCGTCACGCAGGAACCACGCGTGTGGATTTCCGGCATGAGCGACGAAGGTGGTGCCGGCAGTTGGGTCGCCGCGATGATGAAGCAGCTCGACAATCCCGACGCGGGCGAGGTCGCGCGGCTGGAGACGCTGGTCGACAAGACCGTGCTCGGCACGCTTCAGGTCGCGGACGGGCCGCATGCCGGTGCTGTGAAGAAGAGCATCTTCTATTACGCGCCCAAGGAGCATCCCGGTTATTACGAACCCGCGACCGACTGGCATAGCTGGACGTCGTGGTCGCATGCTCAAGCCGACGATCTCGGCCGAGCGTATAACTACCCGCATGTCGCGATCGGGCACTGGGTGCTGTACCGGCTGGCGCGAAACCACCCCGGCCTCGTCACCGCGCACGACTGGCGCTGGTATCTGGGCCACGCCTACACCACCGTCACCGCGATGATGCGCGACGCGCCGTATTACACGCAGTTCGGCCTGATGGAGGGCGACGTGTTCGTCGACATCCTGAAAGACCTGAAGCGCGAGGGAATGGGCGCGGAGGCGACCAACATGGAATCGCTGATGAAGCGCCGCGCCGACCATTGGAAGACACTGCAATATCCGTTCGGCAGCGAGATGGCGTGGGATTCGACCGGCCAGCCCGAAGTCTACGCGTGGATGCGCTATTTCGGCTATCAGCCGCAGGCCGACACCACGCGCGAGGCGATCCTCGGTTATGATCCCGCCATCCCGAGCTGGGGCTATAACGGCAATGCGCGCCGCTATTGGGATTTCCTGTACGGCGGCAAGTATCCGCGGATCGAGCGGCAGATCCACCATTACGGATCGGCGCTGAACGCGGTGCCGCTGTTCGACGCATACCGCGCCAACCCCGCCGACACGCACCTGTTGCGCGTCGCCTATGGCGGCATGATGGGCGGCATCACCAATATCGACCGCGACGGCTTCGGCTCGGCGGCGTTCCATAGCTGGCCGGACCGGATGGGCTGGGACCCGTATACCGGCGATTACGGCATGGGCTTCTTCGGCCATGCCTATGCGGCGGCGACGTACCTTGTAAACGACGGGACGTTCGGCTGGGTGGCGTATGGCGGCAATCTGACGCAAGCCGGCGGCACGGTGACGGTCGCACCCAAGGATGGCGCCCGCGCGCGGCTGTTCGTGGCACCGGCGGGCGCTTGGATCACGCTCGAAGCCGGCAAGATCGCCTCGGCCAGCTACGCGCCCAGGACCGGCGCGATCACGCTGACGCTCGACCCGGCCACACCCGCCACTCCGGCGGCGCGGCTGTTCGTCGCGGCGACCACCGGCGGCCGCGTCTATACGACCGACACCGGCACGCCCGAACGCGGCGGACGGACGATCGCTCTGTCGCCCACGCCGACCGTGATCCGCCTCATGCCGACACGTTCGTGACGGAGGCCCGGCCCCGCCATCCGCGTGGCCTCGCCGTGCTGGCGATGACGGAGGCGTGGGAACGCTTCTCGTTCTACGGCATGCAGGCGTTGCTGCTGCTGTACATGGTCACGACGCTGCTCCCCTCCGCGCCGGAGCGGCGCGTGTGGGGGTTCGCCGGTTTCCGCAGCGGGGTGGAGGCGATCACCGGGCCGCTGTCCGATCAGGCGCTCGCTTCGCAGATTTTCGGCCTGTATGCCGGGTTGGTCTACCTGACGCCGATGGCGGGCGGGTTGATCGGCGACCGGCTGATCGGCAGCCGCCGCACCGTGCTGCTCGGTGCGGCGCTGATGGCGGCGGGGCATTTCCTGCTCGCGTTCGATGCGAGCTTCCTGATCGCGCTGGCGCTGCTGATCCTCGGTTCGGGGTGCCTGAAGGGCAACATCGCCACGCAGGTCGGCCGGCTGTACGAACGTGGCGATCCGCGCAGCGACCGCGCCTATCTGCTGTTCAACCTCGGCATCAACATCGGTGCGTTCGCCGGGCCGCTGGTGTGCGGGACGATTGGCGCGGCGCGCGGCGCGCATTTCGGGTTCGCCAGCGCGGGCGTCGGCATGCTGATCGGCGTCGTGCTGTATTGCGCCGGGTGGCGCTATCTCCCCGCCGACCGGCCACGTGCCGGCCGTGATGGCGATGCGACGCGACAGGCCGGCGACGGCAGCCGGGTCGTCGGGCTGATCGGCCTGGTCCTGCTCGCCGCATTCTTCAACGTACCCTTCGGGCAGGGCTATAACGTATTTCCGCTGTGGGTGAGCGCCGCCGCCGACCGCCATGTCGCCGGGTTCGAGATGCCGGTCGCCTGGTATCTGGCAAGCGACGGGCTGATTACCGTGCTGGCGACGCCGGTGGTGCTCGCGCTGTGGCAGCGGCAGGCGGCGGCGGGCCGCGAACCGCACGTCGCGGCCAAGATCGCGATCGGGTGCGCCATGCTGGCCGCGGCGGATCTGTTGCTCAGCGGTTTTTCGGCCGCTTTCCCGCAGCCGCATACGCTCCGCGTGTTCTGGGCGTTCGGGTATTTCCTGTTGTCGTCGTCGGCATATCTGTTCGTGATGCCGGTCCTGCTCGCCGCCGTCGCACGGGCCGCGCCGCGCCGGCTCGCCGCCACGCTGATGGGGGTGGCCTATGCCGGGCTGTTCGTCGCCAACCTGACCGCCGGCTGGCTTGGCCGCTATTACGCGCCGCTCGGGCCGGCGCGATTCTGGCTGCTGCATGCCGCAATCGCCGGTGGCGGCGTGCTGGTTGCGCTGGTGATTGGCCGACGATTGGCCGTGCTGCTTGGGCTTGATCGTCACGGCGTGAGTTCGCTACCCAAACCGTGCCGCTAATCTCCTGCGCATAATGGATATCGTATATTTTATTTGACACATGATCGGGTTCATGGTGCTGTTCGTCAGACGAACGACACAAAGGGGAAACGACATGGTGGGCGCGCGCGCTTGGGGATATCGCTCGACGGGTCTGGCCGCGCTGGCCATCGCTCTGCTGTCATCGCAGGCGCACGCCCAGATCAGCGCGACGCCGACGGAACCGAGCAGCGGCGATAGCGGCGACGTCGTCGTCACCGGCACGCGCATCAAACGCGCCGACCTGCAAAGCAACAGCCCGCTCACCACCGTCAGCGATGCCGAAATCCGCTTCCAGGGCGCAACCAGCGTCGAGAGCGTGCTCAACAAGCTGCCGCAGTTCACCGCCGACGCCAACGAAAACGTCTCGAACGGGTCGGACGGCACCTCCAACGTCAACCTGCGCCACCTCGGGTCGAACCGCGTGCTGGTGCTCATCAACGGGCAGCGCATGCTGCCGCAGCAGGCGGTCGACACCAACTTCGTGCCGTCCGCGCTGGTCAAGAGCATCGACGTCGTCACCGGCGGCGCATCGGCGGTGTACGGGTCGGACGCGATGTCGGGCGTGGTCAACTTCGTGCTGCGCGATGATCTCAACGGACTGCGGCTGGATGCGCAGAGCGGCATCTACCAGCACGAGAACGGCGATGCGGGGCTGCAAGCACTCTCCACCGCAAAGGGGTATCCGAACGCGCGCGGCGTGACCGTCGATGGCGGCAAGATCGACGTGAACGGCGCGTTCGGGCACAATTTCGCGGACGGGCGCGGCAACATCACCGTCTACGGCGGCTACCGTCATACCGACCCGGTCACGCAGGACACGCGCGACGTATCGGCCTGCGCGCTCGATCCGATCGACGATGCCGGCTCCGGGCTGACCTGCGGCGGTTCCAGCAACAACCCCTGGGGTCTGTTCACGCTGCTGAGCGGCCCGAACACCGGCAAGACGCTGAACAACACCAAGGACGGTGCCCACACGTGGACGCCGTACAATTCGAGCTTCCTCTACAATTACGCGCCGACCAACTATTTCCAGCGTTCGGACGATCGCTACACGGCAGGCAGCTTCGCGAAGTTCAAGCTGAGCGACCTGGTCGAGGTCTACGGCAGCTTCATGTACATGAACGACCATACCAACTCGCAGGCGGCACCATCCGCGCTGTTCCAGGGGACGACGTTCACGATCCCCTGCAACAACCCGTATCTGTCGGCCAGCCAGGCGACGACGCTGTGCGGCGCCGCCGCCGGCACCGCACAGACCGAGGACACGTTCATCGGCCTGCGCCTGTCGCCGCCGCGTCGCGACGATTTGCGGCACGAGGATTTCCGCTATTCGGGCGGCGTGCGCGGGACCTTCGCGCAAGGGCTGACCTATGACGTGAACTTTCTGCAATCGCAGGTGAACTACAACGAGACGTACATGAACAACGTCGACAACGTGAAGGCGCAGCGCGCGCTCAACGTCGTCAACGTCGCCGGCACGCCGACCTGCCAGTCGGTGATCGACGGCAGCGACCCGACCTGCCTGCCGATCGACGTGTTCGCCTATAACGCGATCGCGCCGTCAAACCTCGGCTACATCTTCTCCAACTCCAGCACCGCCAGCCGCAACCGGCAGACGGTGATCTCCGGCACGATCAGCGGCAATCTCGACAGCTACGGCATCCAGAGCCCGTGGGCGGACAGCGGCATCAGCTTCGCGGTGGGTGGCGAGCATCGCCGCGAGTCGAAGAAATTCACCGCCGATGCGATCGCGCAGCAGAACGGCACGTTCAATTCGGACGGCATCATCAGCGTCAACGAAGGCTATGGCGAGGTCGAGATCCCGATCCTGTCCAACCTGCCGCTGTTCAAGGCGCTGACCATCAACGGCGCGGCGCGCTACTCATCCTACCACAACGAACAGCGCTCGACCGGCTTCTCGTCCGATTACAACGTGTGGACGTACAAGGGCGAAATCTCGTGGTCGCCGGTGTCCGACCTGCGCCTGCGCGCGAGCTACAACCGCGCGATCCGCGCGCCCAATATCGACGAGCTGTTCGGCGCCGTCGCGCTCGGCAACGTGACCGCGACCGATCCGTGCGCGGGCGCGAACCCGGTGCTGTCGCTGGAGACATGCCAGCGCACCGGCGTCACCGCCGCGCAATATGGCACCATCCCGCAGTGCCCGGCCGGCACCTGCGTGCAGCAATATGGCGGCAACCGCGACGTGAAGCCGGAAAAGGCCGACACCTATACCGTCGGCCTCGTGCTGACCCCGCACGAGATGCGCCATTTCACGCTCGCGGTCGACTACTTCCACATCAAGATCAACGATTACATCAGCACCATCGACCCATCGCTGTCGATCAGCCAGTGCACCTCGACCGGCGATCCGTTCTACTGCAACCTGTTCCACCGCGATCCGCGCAGCGGCGTGCTGTTCGGCAACAACGGCTATGTCGTCGGCACCACGCTCAACACCGGCTACCTCAAGACCTCGGGCCTCGACATCACGTCGAGCTACAATTTCGGGATCGGCCGGTTCGGGCGCGTGAGCCTCGATCTGGTCGGCACCTATCTAATGGACCTCACGACGGAGCCGCTGCCGGGCCTCGGCACGTATAATTGCAAGGGCCTGTTCGGCTATACCTGCGGCGAGCCTTCGCCGAAGTGGCGCCACCAGTTGCGCACCACCTGGGAACTGGCCGGCGCGAGCCACCCCTCGCTGTCGCTGGCGTGGCGGTATTTCGGCGGCGTGGCGCTCTCGACCACGTCGAGTAACGCGTACCTCGCCGATGCCGGCTCCACCAGCATCGTCAACCGCAAGATCGATGCCTATAATTACTTCGATCTCGCCGCGACGATCACCATCGAAAAGCGGCTGACGTTGCGTGCCGGCGTCAACAACCTGCTCGACAAGGATCCGCCGGCGATCGCGCAGGGCGTGCTGGCGAGCTTCGGCAACGGCAACACCTATCCGGGCGTGTACGATCCGCTCGGCCGGTCGATCTTCGTCGGCGCGACCGTCGAGTTCTGAAGTCTCCTCGGCCGGTCGCGCGATCCGCGACCGGCCGATGCCCCTTTTACAAAAGTTTCCGTCATGGCCAGACCGTTCGCACGCACCACCCTGCTGGCGATCGGGCTGGCCATGTCACCGTTCGCGGCGGCGGCGCAGACCGCGCCCGACGCCGCCGCGTTCGAGCGGTCGATCACCCTGCGGGAGCGCTGGCAGTATCTCACCCGCGACGTGGCGTGGCCGGCGCGCTGGTCGGCGGACGGGCGGCATTTCCACTACCGCAAGACGGTGGAGGGCGGCTTCGCGTTCGAAACGGTGGATGCCAAGACACTGGCGCGCGCGCCGTCGTTCGATGCGGCGAAGCTGGCGGCGGCCCTTGGTGCCGCGCTCGGCCATCCGGTGGCGGCGTTGCGGCTGCCGTTCACCGCGTACGACGATGACGGCGACGGCATCGGCTTCGACCTCGACGAGGCGCGCTGGCATTGCGACCTTGCCGCATATCGTTGCGCCCCCCTGCCCGAGGTCGGCCGCCCGCGCGGGTTCGGCGTGGTGCGCGATCTGTCGGTGCCGGCGGACAATCACCCGCGCCGTTCGCCCGATGGCCGGTTCGAGGTGCTGGTCGAGGACGACAATCTCGTCATCCGCCCGGTCGGCGGTGGCGCGGCGATCCGCCTGAGCAGCGATGGCTCGGCGGGCGACCTCTACGATCCCGAGACGATCGCCTGGTCGCCCGACAGCCGCCACCTGATGCTGTACCGGGTACGCCCCGGCTACGCGCGCCACGTTCTGCGCGTCGCGGCGGCGCCGCCCGGCCAGCTTCAACCCGCGTTGCGCTCGCAACTCTACCCCAAACCCGGTGATGCGGTGGATCAGGAGCGGCCGGTGCTGTTCGACGTCGCGGCGCGGCGCGAGACGGTGGTCGATGACACGCTGTTTCCCAACCCGTACCAGCTCTCCGCCCCGCGCTGGCGGCGCGACGGCGCGAGCGTGGAATTCGACTACGACCGGCGCGGCTTCGGCCAAGCGCGCGTGATCGCGGTCGATGCCACCACCGGCACGGCGCACGCCGCCGTGGCCGAGGATGCCAGGACCTTCTTCTACGCCGACCGCCGCTTCGTGCATGACGTGGACGGGCTCGGCGCGGAGATCGTCTGGGCGTCCGAGCGTGACGGCTGGAACCACCTCTACCTGATCGACGGGCGCACCGGCCGCATGAAGACCCGTATCACCACCGGCGACTGGGTAGTGCGATCGGTCGTCAAGGTAGACGACGCCAAGCGCCAGATCTGGTTCGCGGCGAGCGGGGTGAACGCGGGCGAAGACCCGTACTTCCGGCATTATTACCGGGTGGATTTCGACGGCCGCCACCTCACCGCACTCACCCCTGCCCCGGCCGATCACGACGCGAGCTTCTCACCCGACATGACGACCTTCGTCGACACCTATTCGCGCGTCGACCTGCCGACGATCAGCGAACTGCGCCGCGGCGATGACGGCGCGCTGATCGCCACCATCACCAAGGGCGACGACAGCCGCCTGCGCGCCGCCGGCTTCCGGCCGCCGGAGGTGTTCACCGCCAAGGGCCGCGACGGCAAGACCGACATCTGGGGCGTGGTGGTGCGCCCGCGCGACTATGATCCGGCGCGAAAATACCCGGTGATCGAGAACATCTACGCCGGCCCGCACGACAGCTTCGTGCCCAAGCAATATTGGCCGTTCGGCTACCATTCCGGCGGCGACAAGGTGATCGGCATGCAGGCGCAGGCCGATCTCGGCTTCATCGTCGTGCAGATCGACGGGATGGGCACCGCCAACCGGTCCAAGGCGTTTCAGGATGTCGCATGGAAGAACCTCGCCGACTCGGGCTTCCCGGACCGGATCGCGTGGCACAAGGCGATGGCGGCGCACGACCCGTCCTACGACATCAGCCGCGTCGGCATCTACGGCGCATCGGCGGGCGGGCAGAGCACGCTGAACGCGCTGCTGTTCCACGGCGATTTCTACAAGGTCGGGGTGGCCTATGCGGGGTGTTACGACAACCGCATGGACAAGATCAGCTGGAACGAACAATGGCTCGGCTGGCCGGTCGACCAGAGTTACCGCGACGCCTCCGGCCCCGAACACGCGTCGCAACTGACCGGCAAATTGCTGATGATCGTTGGCGAACAGGACAGCAACGTCGATCCCGCCTCGACCGGTCAGGTGGTGAACGCGCTCATCAAGGCGAACAAGGATTTCGACCTGCTGATGGTGCCCGGCGGCGAGCATAGCGTCGGCCGATCGACCGGACCGATCGATTACGTCGCGCGGCGGCAGTTCGCGTTCTTCGTCCGCAATCTGCTGGGGGTGGCCACGCCGGACTGGAACCTGCCGGCCGCGACGGGAGGGTGACATGCCGGCTGCGGGCGTGAGGCGGAAGGCCCGCCGAGCCCGCTACGCACTCACTCTCCGGCGAGCATACTCGTCCAGCCGGTAGAGGATTTGACCGCCGGCGCGCCGCCCTGAAGCGGGCTGGCCGCCTCTAGCCGGGTGACGACGCCTTCGACCACCTTGTCGAGCGCTTCTTTGGAAAAGAACCCGCCCGCCACCAGGCAGCGATCGATCAGCACGCGCCGGAACGCGGCGAAGGTCTCGGCATCGGGCTTGCCCGGCTTGCGCCAGAAATCGTCTAGCCGCCCCTGGAAGGTCACATCCTCGATATCGTACACCGCCTGCCCGAGCGCGATCACCGGCACGTCGAGCGCCAGCGCGAGCGTGCCGCTGGTGCTGTTGATCGTCACCACCCCCTCCGACCGGCGCGCAACCGGCACGATATCGCCCGTTTCGAGGTAGTCCACGCGGTCACCCACGCCGTGCAGCCGGGCGAGCGCGGCGGTTTCCATCCGCCAGTCGCGCACGCCGTTGTCGAGCGGGTGCTCCTTCACCACCAGCCGCATCCCCGCCGGCGCATGGCTCGCGAACGAGGCGATCACCATGCGCAGCGCATCGGCGATACCGGCGAAGGAGGAGTGCAGCCGGATCTGCGCGTCCGAATCAAGCTGGAGCGGGAACAGCATGTACGGCGCGGCGCTTGCCTCCAGCGCTGCCAACACCGCCTGCGACCGCGCCGCCGCCGCCTGACGCCGCAGCAACCGACGCAACCAGCCCAAACCCTCGACGAGCGGATGCCACGGCCGATGCGTTTCCCAATGCGGATAATGCCAGCGCGTCAGCACGTCGGCGGCGTTGTAGGCCAGCCCTTCCAGCGCGCGGCGGCGGAACGACGATGGCACCGGATGATGCTCCGGCGCCGGTGGCAGCGCGGCCGCCTCGGCGCGGTACCAGGCGGGGTCGCGCGGCAGCGTCGAATGGCCGTTCACGCCGCCCAGTTCCAGCGTCACCCAGTCGGGGCGGATATAGCCTTCCTCGAAGACATGCACCGGCACGCGCGATTCGCGGCACACCGCGATCGCGGCCATGTGCAGCGGCCGGCAATCGCCGAACAGCACCACGTCGGTGATCTGACGCTCGGCAATGATCTGCGTGAGCGCCGCCGGCCAGTCTTCTGGCTTGCCCTGGTAATCGATGCCGCCCGGCAACCGCCAGAACAGCCGGTCGCCACCGTTGAAGTTCACCTTGTAGACGCCGTAGCCGTCGCGGCGCAGCGCCTCGCCGACGCGGCGGAACAGCGGCCCCATCAGGCCCTGCAGCAACAGCACGTTGCGAGTCGGCAAGGCCTCCGGGATGCCGGGCGCAGCGACCTGCGGCATGACAGCCACCCCGTCGCCTAACAGCTTGGACATCCGGCATTCCTCTTTCGTCGTCAGCGGCACCGTCATGCACCGTGTACATGCCGCGTCGCAATAAACATCGCGCCTGCACTGGCAAGCGCAGCCGGTGCGAGCGGTGACACTGTCGCGGCGGCCCGTTATAGAACGCCCCGTCGTGCCGATCCTGTGGGCCCGACACGTGGCGTAATCGAGGCGGACAACGCGATACTTGTGACGACGATCGTGTTTTTCCTGCTGACGACGCTGGTCGTGTCGCTGCTGCTCGATGCCGGCGTGCAGCCACGCCGCCGGCGATTGCGGCGCCTGTCCGGCATCGTCGTGCACATGCTGGCGGTAGCGTGCGCGTTCGGCCTGTTCCTTGCCGTAGCCGGCAACAGCGTGGTGGCAGCAGTCCTCGCCACCGGGATGGTCGCGGTGCTGAGCGTCGCCTCCAACGCCAAGCACCGGATGCTGGGCGAGCCGCTGGTGTTTTCCGATCTGGCGCTGCTCGCGGCGGTGGTGCGGCACCCGCGCTTCTACTTCACCGCCGTTTCGGTGCGGCAGCGCTGGCTAGCCGGCGCGGCGGCCATTGCGGCAGTGCTGGTACTGGTTTCGCAAGTGTCGTGGAGCGCGCCCGCGCACCTCGCCGGCCTTGCTGTGGCGGCGGGCTCAGCGATTGGCTTGCTGCTCGTGCTGCGCAGCCGCTGGCTCTACGGCGCGATGCGGATACCAGCGCTTGAGCGAGATTTGATCCATTACGGCTTAATCTCTACGTTAACGACCTACTGGCTACGTTGGCGCGACACCGCCGATCCGGCACCCGCCGTTCCGCTTGTCGCCGCGAGCGACTCGCAGCACCCCGCCCCGCCCGAGGTGATCGTCGTCATCCAGTGCGAATCGTTCGCCGATCCGGTCGCGATCACCGGCGATGCCCGCCACGCGCTGCCCGGCCTCGCCGCCGCGCGCGCGGCGGCCTGGCGACAGGGCGATCTCGCCGTCAGCGGGTTCGGCGCGTACACGATGCGAACCGAATACGGCGTATTGTTCGGCCGCAGCGAGGCGGCTCTGGGGTTTCGCCGCTACGATCCGTTCCTCAGCGCGCACGGCGAAACCTCGCATGCGTTGTCTGCCCGACTCGGCGGGGCCGGCTATCGCTGCGCGTTCGTGCATCCGCACGACATGCGCTTCTACGGCCGTGACCGGCTGATGCCGGCGAGCGGGTTCGACCGGGTGATCGGGCTGGAGGCGTTCGCGTCGGTCCCGCCGGGTGGCCGCTATGTCGACGACCGCACGCTCGGCACGATGCTCGGCGATCTCGTCGCGGGCACCGCCGGCCCGACCTTCGTCTATGCGGTGACGATGGAGAATCACGGCCCCTGGCACGGCGAAGACGGCGCGGCGGGCGAACTCGACGCCTATCTGAAGCATGTCCGCAGCAGCGACGCGATGCTGACCGATCTCACCGCGCGACTCGCCGCCGACGGGCGGCCGGCGCTGCTGGTGTTCTTCGGCGATCATCGCCCGAGCATCCCCGGCGTCAGCATGCCCGGCGCGGATCGCCACACGCCGTACGTCATGCTCCGCTTCGGGCCAGGCGGCATCCCGATCGGGACGGGCGAGCGCGTCGATCTGACGCCGGCCGACCTCCACCACGCCGTGCTGGCGTGCGTCAGTGCCCCGGCGGCGTAAGCGCTCGCAACAGCCGGTCCCGCAGAACGCGCGGCAGCAGCCGGTCGAACCAGCGCAAGCCTGCGAACGGCCACCGCATCACGACATGCGCGCGCCCCTGCGCCGACGCCGCCGCAATTCGCGCGGCCGCCTGCGCAGGCGACAGGCTGAACGGTTTCGGCCCTGGCGTGGCATGGGCGGCGGCGGTGTCGATAAACCCGGGCGAGACGAGCGTCACCGACACGCCGTGCTCGCGCGCACCGATCCGCAGCGCATCCGCGAACCGCGCCAGCCCGGCTTTTGATCCGGCATAGCCGCTTGCGAACGGCAGCGCGTGGAACGCCGCCGCCGAACCGACCAGCACCACCCGCCCCCGCCCGCGTGCCGCCATCCGCGCCACCAGCGCGGACGCCAGTGCGGCGGGCGCGACGAAATTGACGATGCCGAGCCGCGCGACCTGCCCGGCATCTTCCACGCGCGCACCCGGCGCGCGAATGTCGCCAAGCCCTGCGGCGAATATCGCGAGGTCGATCGCGCCGGCGGCATCGTCTGCCTCAATCGCGGCGATGGCGGCGGCGATGTCGGTGAGATCGAGCGACCGGACCTCCACCACGGCACCCGCTGCCCTGCTGGCAGCGGCAACCGCCTCCAGCCGCGCGCGATCGCGACCCCACAGCAACACCGTCCGACCCGGCGCCGCATAGTGGCGCGCCAAGGCCGCGCCAAGGCCGCCCGAGGCGCCCGTGATGAGGATGCGGTTCACGAAGCCGCAACCCTTTCGCGTTTATGAAACATAGCACTGTGGCTTCCGTACATCCCGTCGTGACCTTTTGGACATGCAGCGCTTTTTGCTGCATTGCAGCTTGACAGACGATGGCGGGCGGTGGCCATACCGTGCTAATGTGTTTGCGTCGATCCGGGAAAAAGCGAAACTGTCGATGATGAAGTCCGGGGCCGACCCGAAACGTGTCAGACTGTTTCGAAACGATCTGCTGGAACAGTTCACGCTGATCTCGCCGGTCGCGTTCGCGTTGACCTGGACGGTGTTCCTCGCGGTCGCGCTGTGGGCGAGCTGGGGCGTGACCAACGTGTTCGCATGGGTCGGTCTGGTGTTCGCCGGTCTGCTGATCTGGTCGCTGTTCGAATATGCGATGCACCGGTTCCTGTTCCACATGAAGCTCGAATCGCGGTTCGGTCAGGCGCTGATCTTCCTGACGCACGGCAACCATCACACCGTGCCGAACGACCGGATGCGCAACATCATGCCGCCGGTGGTGAGCGTGACGATCTCGCTCGGCGTGTGGGCGCTGCTGTATGCGGCGTTCGGGCCGGCCGGATCGGTGGTCTTCCTCGGCTTCGGCATCGGCTATGTCAGCTACGATTGCGTGCATTACGCCTGCCATCAACTGCCGATGCGCGGCCCCGTCCTACGCCAGTTGCGCCGCCATCACCTGCGCCACCACCACGCGCGCGAGGAAGGCAATTACGCGATCACCGCGATCTTCTGGGACTGGGTGTTCGGCACCGAAGTCCCCGCCAAGCGCCGCTAACCGCGCAGCGCCTCGATCGCGTCGCACACGACCGTGATGTGATCCTCCCAGGTCGGCGAACGCCACTGCGCCACGCGGCGTAGCTGCGCCGCCCGCATCGGGCCGCCGCCGTGGTGATCGAGGATCGCCGCGCGCCAGCCCGGCCCGTCGAGCGGATCGAGGAAATCGGGCGCGTCGCCACCCGCCTCGCGCAGCGCTGGCAGATCGCTGCACAGCACCGGCGTGCCGACCGACAACGCCTCCGCCACCGGCATCCCGTACCCTTCCGCGAACGACGGTAGCACCAGCGCGCGCGCGCCGCGCAGCAGATCGGTCAGCGCCCGGTCCGAACAGCCGTTGCGCTCCTCGACATGGCCGACCAGCGCGGGGCAGCGTTCGAGCATGTCGACGACCTGCTCGTTCTCCCACCCGCGCCGCCCGACGATGATGAGCTTCGGCACCGCCGCCGCCGGCAACGACTCGGCCATCGCGCGCCACAGGTTGAGCAGCAACAGATGGTTCTTGCGCGGTTCGATAGTGCCGACGCAGAGGAAATACGGATCCACCGGCAACACCCCCGGTCCGGCCCCGGCCGGGAGCGCCTGCGTACCCAGCAGCGCGACATGGAGATCGACCTTGCGCCCGGTGCGCTCCAGCCACGGTCGCATCGATTCGGCGGTCGCGGCGGAATTGGCGATCACCCCGTCCGCCAGCGCGGCCATCGTCTCGATCCGCCGGCGGTGCAGGTCGGCCCCGTTCGGCCGAGCATATTCGGGATAGTCGATCGGGATCAGATCGTGGACGAAGCACAGAAACCGCGCCTGTTCCCGCGCGAGGATGCGGCGCACCAGGTCGGCCTTGGTAAGATGGTGCGGCGATGCCTGCACATAAACGCTGCCCGGCGCCGGCCGGGGCGCCTCCGGCAGCAGGCCGAGCAACGCCGGCAGCACCTGCGGCAACGACCGCGGTCTGACGTCGCCGTCTTCCTCCGCCCAGCGCGCTTCGAGCAGATCGAGAAACCGCACCGCCTTGCCCGCCGGCAGCCGCCCATAGCGTCCGAACGGATGCACGATCGCATAGCGTAGCCGGTCGCCGTACCGTTCCTGCAACCCGCGCGCATACGCCATTTCGACGCGGTCCACGCCTGACGGAGTGTGATGCCGGATCCGCGACACCAACCGCGATATGTCGAGGATCACCTCTCCGCTCATATCCGCCGCTTCATCAGCCGCCCCTGCACCTGCTTCAGCCGCGTCACCCAGCCGAGCCGGTTGTGCGCGGCGCCATCCTGCATCCGGCGGATCAGGATTTCGGGCGCACACGGCAGCCCGGTCACCGGATCGAGGTAACGTGGATAGGCGATCAGCACCCCTGCAACCAGCGCGTCGAGCGTCAGCGCCCGCCCGCGCCGATCCGGTACGGGAGCAAGATCGCGGGTCAGCCCCCAGCCGGCGTAGAACGGCACGCCGTGACACGTCACGTCGCGCCCGCGCAGCAGCGCCTCGAACCCGCTCAGCGAGGTGAGCACATGCACGCCATCGACGATATCGAGCAGCGCCGCCATGCCGCCGCCGCGCACCACCCGGTCGGCATGAAGCAGCGCATCGGCGTCCCGCACCGCGCCGGCACGGTGGCCGGCATCGACATCGGGGTGCGGCCGGAACCAGATCTCGGCGTCCGGCTCCAGCGCGCGCGCGCGCCGCAGCAGGTCGAGATTGCTGGTGAGGCCGGCGCCGCCCAATCGCACCGACATGTCGTCCTCTACCTGTCCCGGCACCAGCACCAGTCGCTTGCCCGTCATCCGTTCCGGGAAGACATGCGCGCCGCCGCTGGCGTATTTGCTGATGCCCGCCCGCACGATCGTCTCGCGCAGATGCGCCGCGCGGGCGATCAGTTCCGACGGAAAGTCGTCGTGCGCGAGCAGGTGTTCGAGGTCGCTCTCCCGCGCCGGATCGTAATGGATGCCGCGCCGGTCGACCGTCACCGATGAAGGCGGCACCAGATTGCTGCCCAGCCCGACCGATCGCACGAAGCCGTCCTCGACCCGCACCAGCGGCACGCCCTGCGCCGCCGCTTGCTCCACCATCGCCGCCGATACGCGCGACGGCCACACCGCCACCGCGCCGCCCTGCCGCCGCGCATAGCCGAGCGCGCTGGCTTCGGAGCGAAAGAAGCGCAGCCGCTGCGTCGGTGTCCACAGGAACCGCGCGATCTCGCGCCGCTTCCACCAGCTGAAACCGCAGCCGGCGACGATCCCGCGGTTCGCCTCGAACAGCCGCCGCCACTCCGCCAGCAATGCGATCGTCTCGTCTACGCTTACCGCCGCGCCGGTGTACGGGTCGCGGTAGCGCGTGTTGAGCAGGTCAGCGGCGACGCGGCTGCGCTGCGCCGCCGGGTCCGCACCCGCCACGCCGAACCGCCCGGCGGACAGCAGCCGGACCTCACATCCCGCGATGATCGCCAGCGCCACCCACGGATCGTCGCCGTGCGCGATCAGCGTAAGTCCGCCGCGCAGCAGCGACCACGGATCGGTCACGTCGTCGCGTGGCACCAACAGCACCGCCGCGGCATCAACGCCGTCGAGCCGTGCGCCGGCCTCCGCCAAGCGCCCCCGCACGATCGTCGTGGCGCTGCCCAGCGTGGCAGGCGCCGCCCAAAAACACCCGCCGACCCGCGCGGTGCGGATTGCCGCGAACAACCGGTCGATCACCGTTGGCGCAGCGAGTTCCGCACTGGCGGCATCGCCGGCACGCGAAACGGTAGCGTCAGCGCCCGGGAACGGCGGCGCATGGAGCAACGGCGGATCCATCGGGGTGCTACAGGGCAGCTGCGGGCATCATCGCGCGCGCTTTCGGGGAAGCGCCGCCGCGATGCAAGCGGCGTGATGCCGTCACGGCCGCCGGTCCCAGTCGAGCAGGCGCAGGCCACCCGCCTCGCGCACGATCGTGCCGTAAGCGCCGGTGCGCAGCTTGAGCGAGGGCAGCGCCGCAGCCTGCCGCTGCAATCTGGCATCGGCCAACAAGGCGAAGCGCGCCGCGCCGTTGCTGGTGACGATCAGCACCCGCCCCGCTCCCTGCGCCCACAGCGCACGCCAACCGGCAAGGCGGCGGTCGGCATCGACGATCCAGCCATCCGGCGGCCGCGCCGCCGCGTCCCAGGCGGCCAGCGCAGCATGACCGATGCGGGCGAGCACAACCTCCTCGCGCTGCCCTTCGTCGGGGCCGTGGTCGATCTCGGTCAGCCAGTCCGCCGTGGTCAGCTCGGGCACGCCCGCGCGACCGGCGAGGATCGCTTCGGCGGTGGCACGCGTCCGCTGGAGCGGCGCGGCCAGCACGCGGTCGAACGTCTCGCCCGCAAACGCCGCGCCAAGCGCCCGCGCCTGCGCCACACCGCTCGCGACCAGCGGAAGGTCGGTGCGCGCCCCGATCCGGCGCGGTGGCTCACCCGCTTCGAAGGTGTTGCCGTGGCGGACGATCGTTACGATCAGGTCGGCCGCCATCATGTCCACGCCAGATGCGGCTCGCCATGCTCGGCGATCAGCGCCTCCGCCATCGCGACATCCTCGGGCGTGTCGATCCCCGACATGGCGTGGCGCGGGGGCGCGACCTCCACCGTCAGGATATCCGCGCCCGATTCGAGGAAGCGGAGCTGCTCCAGGCCCTCCAGCACCTCGTACGGCGTCGGCGCGGTCTCCTCGAACCGGCGCAGCGCGGCGAACCGGTACGCGTACAGCCCGATGTGGCGATACACCGGCGACAGATCGCCCGCCGCCCGCAGCGCCGCCTCGCCACGGATCGCGGGGATGACGGTCTTCGAGAACCACAAGGCGCGATCGTCCGCGCGGCGCACGCAGGTGGTGCCGCTGAACGGCGAGGCCAGCTTGTGCCGGCGCAGCGCGTCGAGCGCCGCCCAGTCGAGCCGCACCACCGGCGTCGCCACCGCGCAGTCGGCGGCGCGGAGCGCATGGATCAACGCGGCGATCATCGACGGTGCCGCGAACGGGGCGTCGCCTTGCAGGTTGACGACGATCGGCGGCGGTGTCGCGCGCCCGCGCGCAACCGCCCACGCGCGGCCGGAGCCGGAGCTGATCGCGGCATCGGTCATCGCCACGTCACAGCCGAGATCCCGCGCGTGATCGGCAATGCGGGCATCGTCGGTCGCGACGACGACATCGGCGTTGCCGACGCGGGCGGCACCTTCGCGTGCGATCGCGACGACGCGCGACAACAGGCTGCGGCCGGCGATGTGGAGGAGCGGCTTGCCCGGCAGCCGGGTCGAGCCATAGCGCGCCGGGATGACGATCAGATCAGGGCGCAGATCGGGAGGCACATCCACCAACGACGGCGCGTCAGGCAACGCCTGCCCGCAGGATATCGTGGAGGTGGATCGCGCCGACCAGCCGCTCGTTCTCGCACACGAACAGCACCGACACGGCGCGTTCGTTGAGGATGCGCAGCGCATCCGAACTCAGCGTCTCGGGCAGGATCGCGATCGGCGTCGCGGTCATGTGATGGCGGATATCGTCGCCGAGATGCTGGCTGGTGAAGCTGCGGCGAAGATCGCCGTCGGTGAACGCGCCGACCAGCCGGTTGTCCTCGTCCACCACGGCGGTGCAGCCATAGCGCTTGCGGCTCATCTCGATCGTCGCGTCGACCAGGCTCGCGCCGATCCGCACCACCGGCACGTCGTCACCGCGCGCCATCAACTGTCCGACCGTGGCAAGCTGCGCGCCGAGCCGGCCACCGGGGTGGAACGTGAGGAAGTCCGACCGGGTGAAGCCGCGCCGCTCGATCAGCGCAACCGCCAGCGCATCGCCCAGCACGACCTGCACCGTGGTCGAAGACGTCGGCGCGAGTTCGTTCGGGCACGCCTCGCGCACCTGCGGCAGCGCAAGGCAGATGTCCGCCGCGCGCCCGGCGGTGCTGTTCGGGCACGCGGTCGCGACGATCAGCGTCACGCCGAAGCGGCGGCAATAGGCGATGATATCGCCCAGTTCGGTGGTTTCGCCCGACCAGCTCAGCGCCAGCACGGTATCGCCGTGACCGATCATGCCGAGATCGCCGTGGCTGGCGTCGCCGGGGTGGAGGAACATGGCGGGCGTGCCGGTCGACGTCATCGTCGCGGCGATCTTGCGCGCGACCAGACCGCTCTTGCCCATGCCGCTGACGATCAGTCGGCCGGTATGTGAACTGATCTTGGCAACGGCGGCGACGAAACTGTCGCGCAGCGGCGCCATGCGGAGCGCATCCGACAGCGCGCGCAAGGCGTCCATCTCGATTCGCGTCGTGCGCAGGGCTGATAACAGCCCCGAATCGTCGTACTCACCAGGAGCCGTCGCCTGCATACTCATACTCAACACTCGCGCATCGGACGGAACTCCGTCCCCCTAAAGCGCCATCGCATTGACTTCCAGCACTTCGGCGGCGCAGGGAAGCGGCAAGCGACCGCCTGTTCTCTTAGAGAGACGAGCGTGTGCGGGGCAAGGAACAAAGGACGATTATGCTTCTGTGTGGCAAGGAGATTGGTCCAGATCGGCGCATCTTCTTCATCGCCGGCCCCTGCGTGATCGAGAGCGAGTCGTTCGCACTGGCGACGGCGGAACGGCTGCGCGCGATCGGCGAGCGGCTCGGCGTGCTGCTGATCTACAAAAGCTCGTTCGACAAGGCGAACCGCAGTTCGGGCGCGTCGTTTCGCGGCCCGGGCATCGACGAAGGCCTGCGCATCCTCGAGAAGGTCCGCGCCGAAACCGGCTTGCCGGTGCTGACCGACGTGCATGACGAGGCGCAGGTGCGCGCCGTCGCGCAGGTGGTTGACGTGTTGCAGACCCCCGCCTTCCTCGCCCGGCAGACCGATTTCATCGCGGCGGTGGCGGCATCCGGCAAACCGGTCAACATCAAGAAGGCGCAGTTCCTCGCCCCCGCCGACATGACCCACGTCGTCGCCAAGGCGCGTGCGGCGGCGGAGGCGGCGGGCGTGCCGTCGGGCGCGTTCATGGTGTGCGAACGCGGTGCGAGCTTCGGCTACAACAACCTCGTTTCCGACATGCGCAGCCTCGCGATCATGCGCGCGACCGGCTGCCCGGTGGTGTATGATGCGACCCATTCGGTGCAGTTGCCGGGCGGGCAAGGCACCACCTCGGGCGGCACGCGCGAGCATGTGCCGGTGCTGGCGCGCGCGTCGGTGGCAGCGGGCATCGCCGGCCTGTTCCTGGAAACGCACCCCGATCCGGCGAACGCGATGTCGGACGGCCCCAACAGCTGGCCGCTCGACCGGCTCGAGCCGCTGCTCGAACGGCTGCTGGCGATCGATACGGTGGTGAAGAGCACCCCGTTCGAGGAACAGGATCTGGTCGCCTGACCCCGCAACCCGGCCCGGCGCGCGTGCGTTAAGTCGTTATGTTCGCACACGTTCCCGTTTCTATCGGTATCCAGCTGGCGTGCTGGGCGCTCGGCCGGCGGCTGGGCGCGTCGACCCGGGCGTCGCTGTGGCTCGGCTGTTTCGCCGGTGCCGCAGTGTGCATCATGCGCGAGATCACGCAGCGCGAATACCAGTGGATCGAGCAGTTCGGCAGTGGTCGCCGCGCCAACATGCCGGGCTATGCCGGGCTGGAGGTGTGGGACTGGAACGCGCACTCGCTGTCCGAAACCGCGGTTGCGATCGCTGCATCGGTGGCATTGGCGGCGGTGGTCACGCGGCGGTAGCGCCGGCCGACCGGCGCGCGATCGTCAGCCTCCGCCCGCCCCTTCCCGGATTCGCACGTGCCGCACCCGCAGATGGTTCCACGTCGTGCGCAGGCCGAACTGTCCACTTGTATATGGCTGCTCGTCCAGCAGCGTGAACAGCCGCCCGCCATCGCGCTCGACCGCCACGGTCCGGCCGTCGGCGATCAGGCGGATGTGTGTCCAGACGTTCGGCCGCAGCATGTCGGCGGCCGCGCGGCGATCGTCCTCGGGGCGGAGCGGCCGGTCTCCGGGCCGGCCGATGTAGCGGCGGAAGCGCGTGGTCGTGTTGCGGTTACCGCCGATGCCGACGTAATAGGTCCGAAGATCGTCATAGGCCGCGAACGCGCCGCTGCGCGGATGCGCCAGCACCGATCCGCCACCAACCTCCCGCGCCATCCAGAACGCATTGAGATCGCTCACCTTGTCGTTGGGGCCGCCGCGATCCACCATCATCGCATCGAACGCGATCGTGACCGGCGCGTGCAGCGGCGTGCGCCACCACAGCGTCAGCCCCTTTGGCGTGTCGATGTCGATGATGCCGTGCCGCTCGGACACGCGGGCCTGCGGCGACTCGGCCTCGATCGACCAGTCCGAAAGCTTTGCCGGAGCGGCGGCAGGCATCGCCAGTGCGACGAGCGCCCATGCTGCGTAGTTCGACCTCATGCGCTGCTCCTGTTGTCCGGCACCGCAGGCCTAACGCAATGTGACACGATATTCCACGATATGGTTGTTGTTGCGAAACCCGGGATACGGCGTAAACCGCTCGCACCGTTCTGGCAGAAGGACGGGCCGGCATGGCGACACATAGCGGAGGATGCGTTCGATGGACCTTGAGGCATGACGAGCCGCCGCACCGTGCTGGCGGCTGCGCTCGCCGGAATGTTGCCCTTGCCGCTCCGCGCGCAGGACGCGGCGTTCACGGTCGAACGCTTCCCGCTCTGGCCGAAGGCGCCGCCGGGTGGTGACGGCCTCAGCATCGCCGATCAGTTCGTGCAGCGCTCCGCCACCCGTCCGGACCCGGAGGACATCGCCTGGCCGCACGTCGGCACGCCGATGCTGACGATGGTGAAACCCGCCCGCCCCAACGGCGCGGCGGTGCTGGTCTGTCCCGGCGGCGGTTACGCGCGCGTCGCGGTCGGCCGGCAGGGCAGCGGCATCGCGCGCGATTTCGCGGCGCGCGGCATTACCGCGTTCGAATTGCTGTACCGCCTTCCGCACGATGGCTGGGCGGCCGGCCCGGACGCGCCGCTTCAGGATGCGCAACGGGCGATGCGGGTGATCCGCGCCGGCGCGGGCACGCGCTGGACGATCGATCCGGCGCGCGTCGCCGTCACCGGCTATTCGGCGGGCGGGCATCTCGCCGCGCGGCTCGCCTCAAGATCGGCGGAGACGGTCTACGCCCCGACCGACGCCACCGACCGGCTGTCGGCGCGGCCGATGGTGGCGGGGCTGTTCTTTCCGGTCATCACCATGCTCGACGATGGCGTCCACGCGCAGTCGCGCCGCGAGTTGCTGGGGGCCCACGCCGCCGATGCCGAGTGGCAGCACCGCTATGCCGCGCAGCTCGATCTGCCCGCCGACATGCCGCCGAGCTATGTCGCCTGCAACGGCGACGATCCGGTCGTGCCGATGCGCAACAGCCTGTTGATGTACGAGGCGCTCCACACCGCCAGGATACCGGCCGCGCTCACCGTGTACGAACACGGCGGCCACGGCCCGCCGACTGCGCACAAGGATGGTACGCCGGTCGACTGGGTGGGCGCGTTCCTCGGCTTTACGCGCGACCACGGCTGGCCGGGCTGAACGGTGTTCAGGCCAGCCGCTCGGGCACCGACAACGCCTCTTGCGTGATCGTCGCGGCTGTACCGACCGCTTCCCACGGGAACACGAACCAGCGCTTGTCGCTGTCGCGGTCGATCGTCTGCGCGCGGTAATCGACCCGCGCTTTGGAACGGACGTTATCCATGACCACCGCGAAGCGCAGATTGCCGCTGTCGCAGCCGGCGTCGGTCAGCGCCGCGCGGATATGGTCGATCGTGCCGCCGGTATCGTTGATGTCGTCGACGAACAGCAGCCGCTCGCCGCCCGCGCTTTTGCGCGCGACCTTGCCGAGCAGTTCGTCGGCGAAATCCGCCACCTTGGAGGAATGATCGACCGAGAGCATCGGCAGGTTGAGCTGGTGCGAGATGAACACCGCCGGCACCAGCCCGCCGCGCCCGATGCCGATCACGAAATCCGGCTGCCAGTCGCCTTGCGCCACGCTCGCCGCCACCGCGCGCACGTCGGCGAGAAACGTGTCGTAGGGGATGTAGTAGAGGTCCGGGCTCATGGTCGCTGGCGCATCCGACAGGTTGGGAGCCCCCAGCTATCGCGAACGCGCACGCACGGCAATCTAGCCGCCGCGCTCCTTCACCGTTTCCATCGCGACGAAGGTGGAGGTGCTCTCGACATGCGGCAGGCTGGAGATCTTCTCGCC
>Ga0265798_10001468_pt1 | contig 36727 bp, 23 predicted proteins | sample P3T30metagenome_FD_192430 | JGI IMG/M metagenome (GOLD analysis project Ga0265798, IMG submission 192430) | Plant litter microbial communities from East Loma Ridge, Irvine, California - P3 T30 | ecosystem: Environmental > Terrestrial > Plant litter > Unclassified | place: USA: California...
GCCCGCCATGCTCAAGCTGGCCGTGGCCTCCTGCCAGCACTGGGAGTTCGGCCACTACGCGGCGCACCGCCACATCGCCCAGGCCGCGCCCGACCTGGTGGCCTTCCTCGGCGACTACATCTATGACACCCGCGAATTGATGAGTATGGACGTGCAACTGCGAATGTCTTACATTATGGACATTAACATGCAGATATTCGTCCGCCGTGGCCAATCTCGAATTCATCAAGTACACCCCCTTTCGTGAAGCCATCGAAGACCGCAACGTTAGGTGGATACATGACAAACTAGCTCGCCCCGTTGATAAACTTCCTCAAATATTTTGGGACAGCGGCGAGCCCTGGCATGAAGCGAGTCATTGGGCGCTTACAAAAGCAACAAGCCCGGCCGGTGGAGATATCAAGACCGTCACAAGCCTGATGAAGCATTTGGCCGCGTACGCGTCGTGGCTAGAATTTGTAACGCTAGACTGGCGGCATTTCCCAATGCGCAAACAGGACCGCGCGATCGTTCTGTATCGGGCGGAACTGATTGCACAAAGAGACAGAGGGAGCCTCGCGCCATCCACCGCTCGTGCGCGAATGGCCGCAGTAATTCAGTTCTATCGTCACACCCAGATCCACGGGTTAGTGGACAGGAAATCGCCGATGTGGACGGACCGACAAGTAGTGGTTCGCTACTATGACACAGTCGGTTTCGAACGAACGCTCGTACGAGCCTCCTCCGAGCTTGCGATCCCTAACAGGAGTCGACCTGGGCTGCGCTTGGAGGATGGCCTCACGCCACTCAAAATCGACGACGCCGTGAAACTCTTAGAATTTTCCAAGCAGCAGCGCTTGCGCGAGCTCAACCTCATTCTTTCGCTTGGCGTTCTTTCAGGCGCGCGCATCGAGACCATCACCACCCTCGGCGTCAAGGACGTCGAGAACGCACGTCCAGACGCGAAGACACCGGACACTTACCGGATACCAGTCGGCCCAGGTACGGGCGTGAATACAAAGTTTGACGTATCCGGCGAGCTGATAGTGCCAAAGTTCCTCATCAATGAACTTAAGGAATATGCCTACTCCATGCGGAGATTGCGACGGCAGGGGCGCGCCAGCGAGTCCAATCGCGGATTTTTGTTCCTGACCATCCGAGGCAACCCATACGAACCCGGTTCGTTCAATCGCTTGATGACAGACCTTCGACGGCGGGCCTTAGCTGCAGGAATACGCTTCATGGCCAGCTTCAAGTTTCACCAAACACGCGCCACTTTTGGCACTTGGCTAATGGAAGTGGCATTGCGGGTCGCCGGCACGAAAGCCGCTGTAGCTTTCGTCAGGGATGCAATGCTGCATAAGGACGAGAAGACCACCTTCCTCTACGTGCATTTCCACGAGCAGACGCCCGTGAAGGCGGCCGTGGCAAATGAGTTCAGCGCCGTCTTTTCCGGCCTCGTGAACCGGGACTGGAACCAATACGATGCATGACGACCTGCGCCATCTCGACCTGACGTTTCCATCCATCCCTGTCGGTGGAAAAGAAACGCCCTATAGCCTCAAGCGGCTACTCTACAAGGGCGGCGCTTCTATTCGAGCGGATCAAGCCGATCAAGCAATCGACGGAGGCTCGCTTGGCGACGTCCAGCAAGATCGGATCGACTTAATTCGCCTAGCTTATGAATGCATTAATGGAAACCTAGCTGGTGGCGGTAGCCCGGAAACGGCTCGCAGGCAAATTACTGAGCTGACCGTCTTCTTCGATTGGGCGGACACGTCCAGGGCTGCCCTGAACATTAAAGAAGTAACAAAGACATACATCGACTGGACCGAACATCTATTGCAACGTATTAGAGTGGTCAAAGACTTGAAGCCCCTGACCGCCTATAACCAGGCTCGACTCGTCGGCCAGATCCTGGACGGAGTGCTAGGCCGGGCAAAGCCTATTATTGTAGCGACACGGTTGAAACGGCCCCCTTTGCGAAAAACGCCTCAGGGCAGTACGGCAGACAAGCAGAACCTTCGGGAAACTTTTGCTTTCGGCCGGCTTATCCAAGACATCTGTGACGGAATTCCTCTCAGCGCTATCTGGGGAGGGCTTCTAGTACGCATTCCTTTGCAACAAGGCGGGCAGATCGAATTTAAGTCCTGTGGCTGGAGACCGCGCCCTGAAGATGGAGGAGATCCCTCTTTAGGGCGCCGACCGAGCAAGAGCGTTTGGGCGTACGACACTGATCTATCGGTAAATCACCGCTTTCGCAGAGATCTAATCAATCTTCGCATTCAAGCCGAGCTGCTCATGTTCATTGGCCAAACCGGCATGAATCTGACGCAAGCCGCGCGGATTTCATTAAGCCGTTTTAATTATTCAAGCGACATTGACGGCTACAAGGTTCGGGATTACAAGTCGAGACGCAAGGGTGAAGTGCTGTTTGAAATCTTTAGCGAATACCGGGGCCACTTTGAACGATATCTGGAGTGGCGAAGAGAGCTATTTACTGACGCGGAAAAACGACTATTTCCCATTATGAGGAAAGACGGGATACGTGAAGACCGTAGGATAAAATTCACGACCATCAAAAAGGCCTGCAAGAACTCAACAGTCACCTGGACACCCCCAAGCATTCTTCGTGGAACTCGCGTGAACTGGCTTTTACGTCGCAGCGGCGACCCAGACATTACGGCTGAAATGGCTCAGCATGACAGGCAGACTTTGCTAAATGTCTACGAAGTACCATCTCAGCAGCGCGCGGTAAGCGAAATCATTCGATTCCACTTAAAAAACGACCCAGCACTTGCTTGCGGAACCCTACTGCTTGCTGTTGGACCAGGCGAATGTGATGGCATTCCCAAAACGTCCTTTGCGAAGCCAAAAAGCGCCCCGGCACCAGACTGCCTGCGTGCATCGGGTTGCTTATGGTGTGAACACCACCGCGATATCGACTCACTAGACTATGTGTGGTCGCTGGCCTGCTTCCGACATCTAAAGATTCTTGAACTAAGCCGAGTTCTCCCGACGAGCAAAGAAAGTAAGGTCATGCACCCCGCCGAACATACGATACAAAAGCTAAACGAAAAAATTTTATGGTTCAGGGACTCAAACAAAACACGCCGTGAGTGGGTAGAGGAGTCGCTTGCACGTGTCGAAGAGGGTTACTATCACGACAATTGGTCTTACCTAATTGAGGCCATGGAAGGACCGTCCAAATGCTAGCCGATCTGCAAGAATTTAACTTTGGAATCAAAAGCGACTTAGTAACACCTGCTTCGCCTAACTACCGACCACCGTCTTGGCCTCCCCCACGCGACTGGCCAGTCGTCATCGATAAGAATGATAAGGTCATTTCCCGGTGGGGTGATGCGAAGTGGGACCTCACACCTTGGTCCGGGGACGCTAAACACCTCAACTTCGGCGACGGCGAAGTCCGCGATCGGAGAGCGTTGAGGCCTCTCGATGCAGAGAACGCCGACCTAATGAGAATGATTGCGACATGGCTTATTTGGGGTCCTCAAGCAGCAGGACTGGTGAATACCGTCTACTCGAACTTCTACATACTCAAGTCTGTTTTTTCTCTTGCTAGCCGCAATGGCATTAGCGCAGCTAGTTTGATGCGCTTCCCTAAAGTGTTTGAGCAGGTTCCGAAGGTTATAACGTCTGGCAATTACGGAGCAGTTATTACACTACTCCATCGTCTTTATGATGCTCGCGAAGTGATCGGTTTCACCATCATTGACTCGGACGGGCTGAAGCGGTTGGCCGCAGCTGCGCCGGATCACGACCATGTTCAAACACCATATATCCCGCCACGGATTTGGCTGTACCAAGTCGCACGGCTACGCGAGTGCTTGACGGATTTCCTCGCACATCGAGAACAGATCGAGTCATGTTTCCAGTTTTGTCTCGACGTATATATTGAGAAGTTTGGGTCGCTAGAAAACGCCTTGGTTCCGACGAAAAAGCGTAGGGATAAGAGAAGTCCTTTCGATCCGACTTTCCGAAACATGAAAGACTACCCAGGCAGTTTCTCCGAAGTCGCGGAGCGTTTTGGAGCTGCTGAAATACTTACGAAATGGGTTGCTCCTTATGCTAGCAGTCCTAAGGTGAATGCGCTTTCAGCCTACTTTTCGGTCGTCACCTTCGCTGGATTGGCCTATGTTTGCAATTTCACGCTGCAACGCAGGGAAGAGGTTGCTTCAATTAAAGCGAGTTGCCTGCTCTGGGAGGAGGACGAAAACCTAGGGCGCATTCCCATTATCTGTGGCGAAACCACGAAAACGGGTCTCGATTCGGATGCACGCTGGGTGGCCAGCCCCAGCGTTGAGGTTGCGATTCAAGCGCTATCGACCATTGCGCGTCTGAGGATGACTTGCGACCGTGCGAATCCGGTAATTCAAGCCACTGAGGAGAACCATCGCGACCCTTACTTGTTGAGCACCGGGTCCGAACCATGGGGAGGAAGTGCACGCCCTTACAACATCCGGCGTCGGCTCCTGGGCTTCAATGATCTGGCAAGTGGCGTCGGCAGGAAGCTATTCGACCCAGAACAAATGAAGATCACGTCCGAAGACTTAGCGGTGGCTCGGCGACTCACACCCAACCTTCCAGAGGCCATATTTGCCATTGGAAAGGTGTGGCCTTTGGCTTGGCACCAGTACCGCCGTACTGGCGCAGTAAACATGTTCGCCAGCGGAGACATCTCGGACGCGACGATGCAACAGCAGATGAAGCACTCTTCGCGCTTAATGCCGCTCTACTATGGCCGAAACCACGGCCGCTTGCATTTAAATAAAGAAGTGCAAGCGGCCGTGGTGATGGCGATGTATCAGGCGCAAGCTGAGATGCTCAAAGCCGTCGCCACCGACGACAGATTCGTTTCACCTCAAATGTCAGAACGCAGGGAGACCCTTGCTGCTAGTGTGCTTAGCGTCAAGGATACAAAGGATCTAATAAAGTTGGCCAAGCGAGGAGTGGTCGCCTTCCGTGAACATCGACTGGGCGGCTGTATGAAGGCAGGGTCATGCGAATACGGCGGCATTGAGTCGGTCGCACGCTGCGCAGGCGGCGACGATGACAAGCCATGTAAAGAAGTCCTGTACGATCCGAAAAAAGAGCTACAGATACGCGCCGATATGCAGCGTGTGGAAGCGGAAATCAAAATGCTACTCCCTGAGCACCCACGGTCTAGCGCGCTCTTGAAAGAACGCCAAGCAATGGAGAACTATCTGAATGCCATCTCAAACCGTTAAAGCTCCCGATGCAGAAGATCGCTTTCGCCAAGCCTTCGAACGCCTAAAAGCTGACGAACCCAAGCTATTAAAACCAGGAGCACCTGTCACCCAGAACAACGTCGCACGAGAGGCTGGTTGTGACCCATCGGCGCTCAAAAAAGCGCGTTTCCCTATGCTTATTCGTGAGATTCAGGCTTACATCGAGCTCCATCAAAACGATCGCCATTCCACGGGCAAAAACCCCAAGAAGCGAACTGCCAACCGAACAGTGCAGAAGCGGCTCGAGGATGCGATCCGGCAGCGCGATCAGGCGCAGTCGATCTTGGCAAGTGCGAACATACGCATCATCGAACTGAGTGAGGAGGTCCAGTCACTGCAGCAGCAACTGGACGAGATTCGCCCTTCGCCGAGATGGCAAACTTAATGATGGCGTTAGAGAAGTGTCCGTAACGACAGCAAATGCCGTTTGAAGGCCTTCGTAGACGGCGCCGGCAATTACACCGCGCCTATTCACGCGATGTTATTTAGAAAAATCGCGCTGAGTGGCGTACAGTCGTCCGTGAGTAACCCACGGCCGCAGACAACTTTCGTCGACGGCGACTGGTCAAGAAAGTTGACGTCTGGCCTTGTAAATCAGCTTCATTTTTTGCTTTGCTTCTTCTGGAGTTAGCCCTACTGTTTCACCAGCATCGGTGATGTAAACAGGATGCTCTACAGAATCCTCTTCGTACGCGCGGATTTCCAAAACCTTTGTCCAGCGCCACGTTTGTGTTTTATCCCTTCGGAAAGGTTCCAAAAGAGAAATTTCAACGATTTTCGCAGTCTGATTATTCTTGAACCGTTGGCAAAAATCTAGCACATCGCGGCTATCCCATAGGATTGAAGTCTGGTAAATCCAACTACGTCCATCCTTTTGGCCGTAGTTGATAAAGACATACAACATCCCCAAGGTGAGGGTTGCTGTACGCCAAGTTGAAAATCCAGGCCCGATTGAGAACAATGGTGCCTTATCCGTTTCATAGGTCGTGATCATCTGCATCCCCAGAATTCCGTAATGAACACTATAGATTGTAGCCCTAAAGTGTTCGTCATGAGTACATCGTACCTTTTGTGCGGAGGTACTTGTGGTGTTGCTCAAACGGTTCGGGATAGGGTTGCAGAGAGCACGGAAGAGTCGCGAACTGACTCAAGAAGACTTCTCAGTCGTGTCAAGTCGGACGTATCTCAGCAGCTTGGAGCGTGGTATCAAGGCGCCTACAATTACAAAAATCGACGAAATTGCCACAGTAATTGGTGTACATCCGCTATCGTTGATCGCGTATGCGTACCTCCCATCGAGCTCGATAGAACGCGATCGATTTTGGGCAACAATTGCCGCCGAGGTAGACTCGTTTGACTGCGGCGCTAACCCTACTGCGCTGGAAAATGAACGCTGAGGATACCCGCGCCGGGTTGCGGGTGTGCAACAAGCAAATGTGTAGCGCCCGCTAACCCTTGTGAGCTCGATGGACGCTTCGTAAGATGAGGCTGATAGCAGCCTGCAGTCTAACAAAATCCATAGATTGTCTTGATGCGAAATGGCTTGTGACCTTTCATTGCGTCTATTAGTATTTCCCATTCTAAATACATGGTTGGGGAATCGATGGGTGAGTGGTGGCATGCCTCAGGGGCGCAGCGCAGTGGACCAGTCGATGAAGAGACAATTGCGCGCTTGCTCCAGGAAGACAGGATATCTTCCACAACACTGGTCTGGAGGGTAGGCCTCGACGAGTGGATACCAATCGGCGCAGTCGACGAGCTTTCCCATTTGCTAAAAACGGTACCGCCGCCCCTGCCGAGTGAGAGGCCACTTGCAGCGAAACTGCAAAGGCAGGAGGACACTCCGCGTCCGGATGCGACGGCGCCCGTTAGCCTCACTGCTCCAAGCGCCTTGCCGCTGGGTACCGCGACCGATCCCGACGTTGGCCTCATTGCCGCCACGCCATGGCGGCGATGGCTTGCGCGACTCTTCGACCTGTGGATTGAGGTCATCATTGTTCTCGTTTTGCTATTGCTCGTCTCAATGGTGCGCCCAACGGTAGCGTCTGAATGGATGCGGACGCCGTCTGCGGCGCTTTTCCTGACGCTCGGCCTGGTGCCAGCGGCCCTCGTACTGGATGCCTGTATCTACGCGCTTTTTGGCACCACGGCGGGTAAGGCAATCCTGCGAGTTAGGATCGTGGCCGAGGCCGATACGCAGCCGAGCGGGTGGCAGTACCTGACGCGCAACCTGTCGATGTGGGGATCAGGCCTTGCATTCGGCCTACCGCTGTTTTCGCTGATCTCGATGGCGTACCAAGCCCGTCGACTACGACAAGGCCGGTCCGCGACATACGATACAGCCGCCTTCCAGGCGGTTCAGCAGCGTATTGGTTTAGCACGGCGACTTGTATTTGCGGCGGCCTTTGTCGCCCTTTTGTTCGCCAACTTGGTGTTCACGATCGTCGCCGACAAGATCGCCCAGATCGAGCGCACCGAGGCGCTCACGCCGACGCCAAGTGCGACCCAAGCACGCGAGGCCGCAGCGCAAATGCCACAGGTCCCTCCAGCGGCCGCACCGCGCAGTGCTGCCGAGTCCGCTGCTGAACTGGCGGACAGCCCCTGTGCTGAGCACTTCTACGGTGGTGTGGGCCCGATAATCGCCAATAGAAAGCTGGAAGTGCGCACGAGTTCCTTGTGCTACCAGGGCGCGGGGGTCGCCTACAGTGCCATCACGTACACACCGTTGTGGTCCGCGGAACATCTGACCGCTGACAAGCTAGAAAAGGCTGATGTGCTTAACTTCATCCCACACACTCGCGAAGAGCTGGGCATTCCCGAATCCGACCGCGCCTCGGCAGCGGACTTCGAGTTCGATCGATACAGTGTCGTCCCGCTGACGCCCCCGGGCAGGCTGGCCACTGCGCTGGCGAGGATCGAAAGTTCCTCGTTTGCTTCGGTGGTACCCATGAGGCACGGCAGTCTCGCCATCGCCTGGGCCGAACTCGGGGAATCGATTGCCCTGCATGCGCGCCGGGGCGGTGATGTCTTCATCGTCAGCGGCACTCTCTTCGAGGGCGACATGTTGACCAAACTGAATGATCGGCTGCTTGTTCCGACCGGACTATATATTGCTTTCGTCGACGTACGGACTAAGGCCGTGGGCGCTTATGTGCTGGAGAACCGTGAAGGTGCCAAAGTAAGGAAAATCGAGCTCCCAGACCTCGAGCGACGCGCTGGCGTCCTGCTCTTCCCAGCGCTCGGACCCGACATGTATCCGGCTCCAGAGCGAAAAGCTGTGAAGCCGGCCATCAAGGAGGCCGCTGCCGACTTCTCGACGTGCGCTATGCCCGAACGCTCACTTGCTTCCATCCGAAACGCCGAGGAAGGCACGTCGACCGTGGCGTTCCTGGTCGATTCCAACGGTGCGGTCCTCGACAGCAACGTGGAGCGCTCGAGCGGCTACCCACACCTGGATACTGCTGCCCGCGACGCCATCAGACTTTGCAAATTTACTCCGGCCAAACGCGATGGTGCGCCATACAAGAGCTGGACGTCCGTCGCATATGTTTGGTCGTAGGGCAGCGGCCAGGCGGTGGTGACGCAGCCGAGCCATCAAGATACTGACAGGAAAAATCGGCAAGCAAGCACGGGTACAATACGCTGTATGAAAGCCGCACTACGACAGAGTGATCGACTCAGCACGTCCCTCGAGCCAATTAAGGACGTTCTCAGCGTCAGTGAATTGCTCCTCACCCCCGAGATGACAATTCCAACCTACCAACGGCCATACAAATGGACGAGCAAGAACGTTAGCCAGCTGTTCGGCGACATCGCTCTCCATCGCGACAAGCGTCCGTACCGGCTCGGCACCGTCGTTCTTCACCGCGATAGCGAGGGTTTGAATATCGTCGATGGGCAGCAGCGGACCGTTACGCTGATCCTGGCCGTGCGCGCCCTGATCGCCCTGCGCGCGGCCGGCCTTAAATCGCAGGATCTGGCAAGCCAGTTGGCCGAACTCGGCGGCAACATGATGAATCCTCGCTTCTCCAGCCCGGTTTCACAGGCGCATATCGGCACGAATTACCAGGAAATATGCCGCATCGTCGAGCGCGCCGACTTCACCGAAGAACTAATCGATTTCCTGTTGAACGGCTGTGAGGTGGTCGTCTTCGAGCTGGCCGACCTGTCCGAAGCCTTCCAGTTTTTCGACTCGCAAAACGCCCGCGGCCGCGACCTGGATCCGCACGACTTGCTCAAAGCGTATCACTTGCGGGAGTTCCCGCAGGCCGACGAGCAGCTCAAGGCGGCCGCGGTTGCCCGCTGGGAGGATACCAGCAGCGGGCGCTTGGCTACCCTCTTTGCAAACTATCTGTACCGGATCCGTAGCTGGTCGAAAGGCCGTTCCGCGCGATACTTCAGCAAGGACGACGTTGACCTGTTCAAGGGCGTCAACCTCGACGCGGGGCGCCGTTATCCGTATGCCGAGCAGCTGCGCCTGGTGCACCTCCTTGTCAATACGCATAACGAGCTGTTGGATTCCCCCGAGGACAAGCGTGCGATGGAGTTTCCATTCCGGCTAGACCAGGTCATAATCAATGGCCGACGCTTTTTCGAGCTGATAACCCATTACCAGGACCGTGTCTGGGCCGCATTCGGCGACGTCGCGATCATGCGTCAGATGGCTGCCGACAAGCAGTTGGGCGATTTCGCCTGCCGGATCATCGAGACAATCGATACCTATCCGGGCCGTGGCCGCACCGGAGACGGCTATGCGCGCACCATCTTTGACTGCCTGTTGATCTGCTATATCGACAAGTTCGGGCTGGTCGAGATTTCCCGTGCGGTCGAAAAGATCTTTATCTGGTCCTACAGCCTACGGCTCAAGATGGAAAAGGTTCAGCTGGCCAGCATGGACAAGCATGTCCTCAATCATGATCTGTTCAGGCTGCTCAACGACGCTACCCTCCCCGCCGATTTCATCAACCACGAGGCGCCGCTGCTCGAAAGGAACGAATCGACAAAAACCGAGCCCGTCTACAAACTCTTCAAGGACATGAGGTACTGCGCATGAGTGGCATCCTGACCCTGCTTTCCATCAAGGAGCTGATGTCCGAAAGCGTCGAATACGTGATCCCGATGTATCAGCGAAACTACGCCTGGGGCGAGGCGGAGATCACCCAGCTGCTGCAGGACGTCATCGATTACATGCCGGGCGCCCGGCGCTATCACATCGGAACCCTGGTCGTCTTCCCGCGTCCGGAGAGCGGCCGCGTGCGCTACGAAACTATCGACGGCCAGCAGCGCCTGACCACCCTGTCGCTGCTGGCTGCTTATTTGCGCAAAAAGAAAGCTGCCGGCGTGTCGTGGTTTTCCGAACTGTGCATCCGATTCGAGAGCCGCCCGCAGTCGCACGAGACCTTTGCCGCCATCTTCGAGGGGCGGTTCCGGGACGATCCTTCCGAAGTGCTGGCGGAGCAGGATACCAACGTGGCGATTCTGGCTGGCTACCGGCTCCTGAGTAAACTCTTGCCGAAGAAATTACTGGAGAACGGCGTCAGCGAAGCCGCATTCACTCGTTACCTGTTCCAGAACGTGGTGCTGATGCGGGTGTCGGTTCCGCCCGAAACGGATCTGAACCACTATTTCGAGGTGATGAACAGCCGCGGAGAGCAGCTGGAGAAGCATGAGGTCCTGAAAGCCCAGATGGCGGAAGTGCTCCAGGATATTTCCGATCCGGTCGAGCGTGCGGAAAGTCAGCAATGCCTGCACGAGGTCTGGGAGGCGTGCGCCGACATGGATCGCTACCTGCAGATGGGTTTTACCCCGGCCGCGCGCACCCGCCTGTTCGGAGCGCAGGATTGGGGCCAGTTCGCCGTCAAGGACTTCGCGCAGTTGCGCTCAGCGCTCGGTGGTGCTGACCGTGCCAGCGCCCCCCTGGCCTCAACGCTTACTGACATCCTTGCTGGCCCTGCAGTTCGCCTGACGCAGGAGCGCCTTTCGGAAGAGGCGCCGGAACGCTTCCATTCGGTAGTCAATTTCTCGAATTTCCTGCTGCATGTCCTGCGCGTCATGACGAGCGAGGACGTCGCGCTCGATGACAAGCGGCTGCTCATCTCGTTCGAGAAACACGTCCTGAAAGAACAGAATCCGATCGAGCAGGTGAAGGCTTTCATATTCGCCCTGCTCCGCTGCCGGTTTCTCTTCGACCACTATGTAATCAAGCGCGAGTTCATCGAGGGCAAGGATCGATGGAGCCTCAAGCGCCTCAAATGGTACAAGGGAACCGGCGCAGGCAAGGCCGGCTATACCGACACGTTCGCAGAAAGCACGCACGGCGGCGAGAACCGGCGCGTTCTCATGCTGCAAGCGGCATTCCATGTATCGAGCCCGGCTCCGCTCTACAAGTATTGGCTCAACGCCGCGCTCGACCACCTCTACCATGCGCCCGCGTTGTCCGCGCAAACCTACCGGGCCCAGCTCGAATCAGTAGCCCGCGCCTTCGTATTCGATCGCTTCCTCACGGTGGGGACCAAACTCGAGTATGTGGACATACTCCACGCGAACGCGGGCCGGTGCCAGGCGAGGCGCAGTCTCATCGTCGCCGAAGAGGCACGGGAAAAGCTTTCTTACGACAACATCGAAAACAACCTGGTGTTCAACTACCTCGATTACCTGCTGTGGTTGAACGTGGGGCCTGGGGACAAGCTGGTGGCCGCCTTCGAGTTCACGTTCCGCAGCTCGGTCGAGCACTACTATCCGCGTACGCCGATGCCGGGCATTGCTCCGCTGGATGGGGATGTACTGGATTCGTTCGGCAACCTTTGCCTGATCAGCCATAGCAAGAATTCGCGCCTCAGCAACCTGACGCCGATGGCGAAACAGGACTACTACCGCGACAATAATATGGATAGCATCAAGCAGCACCTGATGATGAAAGCCAACCCTTGGGACGCGGCGGCCATTGAGCGGCATAACGAAGAGATGTGGCAGGTGCTCATCGACAGCCTCGAACAGTAAGGCCGGCTAGCAGAACCCTCGTGGATTCTCCAGTGAAGGGCCTCAACCGCGCTTGGGCGGCCCCATAAGTTCATTTCGCCCGTCGCTTCACCGCTTAAATCGTTATCGAACTAAGCTATTCGCTTCCAAGACTCCCACTTGGCAGTTTTACTTCCAAATTTCGGAAGCACAACTGTTAGACCAGGCGCGTTTGGCAGGTACCTCTCCTATGACCGAGTGCATACGCATCTTACAGATTGCTTCTTAGGGCTCTTCCGTACATTTCAGATCGAATTCGGCGCTCCTACGACGGCGACGACAGCCCCCCAACCCGTGCCATGACATATTATGGTGGCCTCCTTGCTATCGGACCTTTCCATGTTGCTTGCAGCCGCCACATTTGAGGAACTACACGATCGCCTACCCTACCTGAACAAGGAGGTGCCACCGCACCCAACGCCGCGTGGCAACACTCCGGAGTTCTACACGATGGTCCGTCTCCTTGCATCCATACCGTTGAGCACGACCGATTTCCCGCTTCGGCTCACCAAGGACGAGAGTCCGGATTTTGCATTGCAGCTTGGCAGCGTGTCGATCGGCGTCGAGCACACCGAAGCGGTGGCCGAAAATGCGGTACATAAGAGTAAACTGCGTGCGGCTCAGGGCAGGGGCGCATATCTCGTCCAGCTCGCGGTGATTGGCGAGCCCAGAAAATCGCGCAAGCAGCTGCTGAGCGAGATCGCTGCGAACCGGTTTCCGGAGCCAATGGTGGGTGATTCCGTAGAACGCGGCTGGGTCGATGCCATGCTCCATTTCATTAAAAAGAAGGCCGACAGCGCCCAGAAGCCTGGCTATGCTGCGCACGACCAGCAGTGGCTCGCAATTTACGACAACTGGACGGCGCCGGGCCTGAAGCGCGACTACGCCTTATCGCTACTGCAGGAGGCGCTGCAGGCTAGCGATCCTTTTACCGTGTTCGACCATGTTTTTATCCTCACCGGACAGATGGTGGTGGAGCTCACTCGCGGTCGGGCGTTACTGCATGTCCTGAACCACTGTCGGCGAGCTGAAGACGGGCCGCCAGCCGGGCCCGGCACCAGAATCAGGCGCGCGGCGCGCTACTTGCCATCGGGCCTTCGCTGTCGCTTTCACCGACCGGCCGATCGTGATTATGCGAGCGTCGACAACTGATTCCCGGCACAGTTACACCCGTGGATCCACATCTCCTGGCGGCTCCCCCGCACGGCCGTCGTAAGAATGCGCCCCCGGTCTCAACGTAAACATTTATTATCAGGCACTTCTGCAATCACCTGCCGCGTCTTGAATGTCGCTTATTGCCCCTTCCATGACAACCGAACAGACCCCTGATGAACCTTTGAGCATTGCAGACTTCCAAGCGAGCGGCTATGAAGCGCTGCTGGGAAGCGATAGCGAGGATGACTTCCTCGCAGTATCGAATCGGCTGCGCGCCGCCGCGACTGCGGCGCAGGAGGCCGGCGAGGCACGCTCTGCAGCTGTATTGACCCTGCTTGCAGACGTCACCTCCATGACGCTCGAGCCAGACGACAAGCTGACCCCGTTCCGTCCACTTGCCCAGTTCGGTGACCGTCGTTCGGCCATACCAGCCGACTTCTCCGACGAGCAGATCGCGTTGTTCGCTGCCGTTGCCCCGACGCTCGCTCAGCGTCATCTGCGGGCAAGGTTAGCCGATCTGGTTTGGCTGCGCGGTAGAAAACACGGGATCGCAAACGCGCTGCTTGCGATCGACGCCTATCGTGAGACACCGCCGGATCCCGCCACCTGGTTTTCGTTCGGCCGTTCCTACTGGATCCGCGCGTTGAAACTCGCGTTGTCGATTGGCGCCGCCGCCGGCACCCGCCGGGCCGACATCGAGGCTTCCCTGACCAGTGCAGTGCTCGCGCTGCCCGATGACGGTGTCATTCCGTTGCAGGCCGCCAAAATCCTGCTCACAAACAATCTGGGCGAAGGCAAGCGTGCGGACATTGCCGCCAGATTGGAGGCGCTGGCTGTCGCGCAGGCAGCGGCGCGCTCCTACGATTCCGCGATCGCGTACTTCGATGCGGCTGCGATGTGGCAAAAACGTGCCGGCGACGGCGCCAAGGCTGTGCAGCTGGCCATCGAAGCCGCCAACTGCTGGGAAGCGCACGGCGACGCCGGCGGGCCGGCCAGCCTGCATTTTTTTGAGAATGCCATCAAGGTTTTACGTACCGTTCCAGGTGCGAGTCGGGCTCACTACAATATCGAGCAGCGCCTCGATGCACTACACGGGAAGGTGCGCGCCGCCGGTCAAGTTGTCGTCGAGCAAATGAAACCGCTGCAGACCGAACCGGTGGACATTACCGAACTCGTCGATCGAGCCAGGACAATGGTACGGGGCAAGGCACCGCTTGACGCGCTTGCCGCGTTCGCACGTCTTTACCGCGGCCCCCAAGTGACGGCCATGCACGCCACGGCAAGAGATCAACTCAACAACAGCATTTTTCGGTTGATCTCGGGGAACGCCGTGATGTCCGCGCAAGGTCTTACGATCGCTCGCCAGCCAGCTGCCGGCGATGGGGTTGCAGAGGCCGAGGCCGCCATCCGTGCACAAGTGGTGCGCGACTACCAGATTCTTATCGGGCTGGTCACCACGGCGGAAATTGCGCCGGCCCTGGCAGTCCTGCAATTAGAACAATCGTACACAATCTGGGACTTCGAGGCCCTGTGCGCCCGCTCTCCGTTCGTCCCCCCGGACCGCGTCGACCTGGTGGCCGAAGGCTTGTATGCCGGCTACTGTGGCGAGATGGTGCATGCAGTCCATGTGCTCGTACCCCAGATCGAAAATATCGTGCGTGTGCATCTGCAAGCAGCCGGCGCTGTCACCACGACGACGTCCCCCGACGGCATCGTCATGGAAAACGGTATGAGCAACTTGGTAAAGGCGCCTCAGATGCTCGAGGTCTTCGGCGAAAACCTGACGTTCGAATTGACGGCCCTGTTTTGTGACCAGAACGGTCCCAACCTGCGCAACGAGGTTGCACATGGTCTGGTTAGCAGGCACACATGTGAATCGGCAGCCGGCGTCTATGCATGGTGGCTGGCGTTTTCCGTCATGTTCAGGTCGTTCTGGATGGAAAAGCAAGCTTCCGCGACAGCTGACGCTGCGCCGCCACCTGCGCCGGCAGAAGAGGGCGGTGCATGAACGGCGCGCCTGCCAGGCGGTCGCTTTCCAGACTCGCGTGGACATCGGCGAGAGCATACTGGTTTCCAAGAATGCCCGGCTAATTCCGAAAACGAACGCACCAGTGATACGGTGTGGATTCAACCACCATCTCCTTGTATGCCCTTATATTCCTACGCCTGCACGGCAGTCTCAGCATGCATGTTCGCATGGCCTGCCGCAGCGCGAGCCGACACCTGGTACTACGTTAGCTTCAGCGCGGACGCTAAGCGAGTCGACCAGCAATGCGTCAGATTGCCTGGAGATACCACGCCGGCGGCGTCGTTATCCCGGCATGCCGGCGACATCTCTCTCTCTTCATCCCGTCGGCCGTCCCCACGTTTGCCTGGCTGAACAATTGCTATCGTCCCGCTCAACCGTCACAATCGCGCAATGACAAAGACACTCCCGAAATGGATGTTCCCAGTGCCGGCGGTCGACGATCTCGACCGGCCGCTCGATGACGTTATCTCGCGTATCGAGAAGCTCAACGAGGGGTTGCGCCGCTTCTGGTCGGAAGCCTCCGGGTGGGCGCCTGACGGTGCGGCCGCTCTCATGACGAAGTCGCGCCTCGACTGGCAAGTTTCGCTTTCGCGTTCACTGCGTCATTGGGACTGCGATCCGCCGGAAGACCTTGAGGAAGGGGACCTCATCCTTGGCTGGACGAACTTGGGTAGCCTGATTGAAGGCACCATCAAGCTCTTCCTAGCCGTCCACTACGATAGTTACAAGAACGATATTTCGACGCTTAAAAAAACGAAGGCGTGGCATAAAACGAAGGAAAAACTCCTCGACCCGGATGGGCTCGCTTTGGACACGCTGATTGATTACGTCCAAAAGGCGGACTTGTTCACGACCGAAGAAATCGACCTTTGCAAACTGGTCCAGTCACGCCGCAATGCCATCCACGCGTTTAAGGATCGGCCGATCGATACTGGCCTCGAGCTCCACATGGCGATTAAGAAGTACTTGTCCATGCTGCGAAGCACGGCCCAGACCCTCCCTTATCCAGACGACGTGTGTGCGCCGCGGGAAACATAAGCTATCGACCGAGGGAAGCGTTAAGTTAGCTAGGCAGTTGCCAGCAGACTGGAGTAGCCGCTCTTCGCTCGCGCAACGTAGCGCACCACGGACACGGGCGGCCACCTCTAACCTTGCAGTAGCAGCTGCACGCGCGCCAGATGCTGCTACGTGGCTTTTCTTCTCGTGGCCGATGTTGGCCATCGTGATCCAGTGCGGCACCGCCGCGGCCACGCCCAGGAGCACCTGCAGGGCCGTACTATCGGCTCCGGCGCCGAAACACAAACAGATGAGTCTGCCAGCCAGTGCGGCGCGTATCAAGGCCGTCTGGTCGTAAGACAGGATGTTGTCCGGTTGCGTGGAGGCATGTCGAAATTCTGTAAGGGACGTTCCGCGCCAGCATAAGCAGTGCGTACGCACAAGAGGCCTGTTAGCTGACGTCCGTTATGGGGCGGTTGGAACGCTCGGTAGCGTCCGCTATCGACCCGAAGCGGTCATTCAACATATTAGCCAGCGGCGTAGTCGCGCACGGCTGGGCAAACAGGGACAGGCGCCGACGCATTGGAATGGCAGGGCTCCCGCGCAGGCCGCCATCCTATCCTTTACACTTACCCTACGAACAACTTTCATCACGGGGCAAACGTTGACGCATCTCGAGCAGCTGATCGGCGAGTATTACGACTGGCTCGGTTTCATGATCAAAAGGAATATCAAGGTCGGCAAGCGGGCGCGCGGCGGTTGGGATATGGAGCTCGACATCGTGGGGTATCACCCGACGCTGGGACGTCTGCTGCATGTCGAAGCCTCGCTCGACGCGGATAGCTGGGCTGCCCGCGAACAGCGCTACCTGAAGAAGTTCGGCTTCGGCGAGAAGTACATACTCAGCGAGGTCTTCACGTGGTTACCGCCCGGTACGGAGATCGAGCGCGTCGCCATCTTTCCGAAAACGGCCGGACGCACCGAGTTGGCGGGCGCGCAGCTGCGCTCCATCGACGACTTCATGGCCGAGGTGAAGGCACGGATTTACGCCGGCAAGGTAATGGCCAAGGAAGCCATTCCGGAACAATACCCTCTGCTGCGCACCTTACAGATGGCGCTGGTCGGCTACCACCGGGCGCTGCTTTAGGCCCGGCGCCAGGCAAGCTCGCTAGGTCCTAGCCGCAGCCGTCAGGCGGAGCTCCGCGTGAACGACAAGAGCAGTGTGGTCGTCAGTCGCTGTACAGATACCTCTGGAAATCAACAAACACACGCCGCACCTGCTCCGGCTTGCCCAGTTCTGCGAAGGCATCGGCAAGAGCGTTTTTGTATTTGAGCTTCAGTAACGGCGAGAGCTTTTCCTGGTCAAGCTCATCGACGCCCTGCTCAACGTACTGAGCTAGGACGAAATCGACGAAGGCAGTCTGTTTGTCAGTGAACGCGGAAGCGCTGGCGAGTTTGGCAGCCTCCGCGCGTTCCGCGCGTGAGACAGGGTCCGCAGCAAACGCGACAAACGCCAACACGTCGAAGAGATCGCTGTTCTCAGCCTCGATGATCTTCTGCATTTCAGCGAGGGGCTCTTTGCTGAATCCCTTCTCGGCCAGGCCAGCGAGAAGAGCCTTGCGCGTGTCTGGTGCTGACCAAATGTTTCGAAGCTCGTCTTCGTCCTTGAAGAATTCCGGCAAAGTGCCATAGAGAACCTCTAGGAACTGCGCCGCCGACATCGGGCGTCCGTCAGCGCTCCAGAACGTAGTCGCCGTCATGCTCTGGATGCTGCGCGCCTTGCCGTCCGCCAGCTTGACCTTGATCTTCTGGCGCGGTGGTTTCGGCTCAGGCAACGGGCCGGGCGGTTCAGGCGAAGGGCCGCCTCCGCCTCCGCCGCCTTTCGGCGGTTCCGGTTCGATGGGCTCGCCGTCCCATTCAGGATCGTTGAAATGGTGATGGGCCTTCACGAAATCGTAGATCGTGAAGTAGTCCTTGCCGTCATAGAGCCGCGTACCGCGTCCGATGATCTGCTTGAACTCAATCATCGATTTGACGGGCCGCATCAGGACGACGTTGCGCACGTTGCGCGCATCGACGCCGGTCGAGAGCTTCATCGACGTGGTGAGGATCGTGGGGATCGTCTTCTCGTTGTCCTGGAATTCACGCAGGTACTGATCGCCAAGCGAGCCATCATTGGCCGTGACCCGGACGCAGTACAGCGGGTCGGTGCTGGTTTTCATCTGATTTATCAGATCGCGCACCGCCAACGCGTGAGACTGGTTGGCGCAAAAGACGATGGTCTTCTCGCGCTGGTCGATCATCCCCATCAGGAGCTTGACGCGGTACGCTTCACGCTCCTTGATCTCGATGACGTTATTGAAGTCCTTCTCTTCGTATCGCTTGCCGACTTCAATCTGCCCTTCAACGACATCGTCGTCAGCGGTGTAGACATAGTCGTCGAGGGTGGTCGCGATCTGCTTGACCTTGAATGGCGTCAGGAAGCCGTCGTTGATGCCTTCCTTCAGCGAGTAGACATACACCGGCTCTCCGAAATATGCGTAGGTGTCCGAGTTGTTGGTTCGCTTGGGCGTTGCGGTGAGGCCAAGCTGAACCGCAGGCGAGAAGTAGTTGAGGATCTCGCGCCAGGTGCTCTCGTCGTTCGCGCCGCCGCGATGGCATTCATCGATCACGATGAAGTCGAAGAAGTCCTGCGGGTACTCCCCGAAATACGGCGAGCCACCGGGGCCGCTCATGAAGGTCTGGAAGATCGTGAAGAAGATGTTGCCGTTCTTCGGCACACGCCCCTTCTTCCGGATGTCGGCAGGATCGATGCGCACGAGCGCATCGTCCGGAAATGCCGAGAAGGCGTTGTACGCCTGATCAGCCAGAATGTTTCGATCAGCCAGAAACAGGATGCGCGGGCGCCGCGTTGGCTCGCTCTCGCTCTTCCAGTCCGGAACATTCCAGCGACTCTGGAACAACTTCCAGGCAAGCTGGAACGCGATGAACGTTTTGCCGGTGCCGGTCGCGAGCGTCAGGAGAATTCGATCGCGGCCCAGAGCGATAGCTTCGAGCACCCGCGTAATGGCAATTTCCTGGTAGTACCGGCCCTGCCACGTGCCGCCCTTGTCCTCGAAGGGTACCGCGGCAAAACGGTCGTGCCAGACGTTATCGGTGGGGAAGGTCAGATCCCACAGGTCCTGCGGGCTGGGATACGCAGCAACGTCACCTTCGACACCGGTGTGCATGTCGATGCCATAAATGGCCTGACCATTCGTCGCATACGTGTGACGGATGGCCAGCTTGGCGGCGTAGCTTTTTGCCTGCCCGACGCCTTCGGTGTAAGGCTTGTCCCACGCCTTGGCCTCGATCACAGCCAGGTTAGTGTTCCGGTAAACAAGAACGTAGTCGGCGATTTCGGCCTTCGCCCGCTTGCCGCCGCCTTGCAACCGACCCTGCGTGATACCGTGCTCCCGCAAGACCCGGCTGCCTTCGACGACGCCCCAGCCAGCGGCTTTCAGGGCAGGATCAATGTGCTCTGCGCGGGTCTCTGCTTCGTTCATGCCACGGCTTCCATTTCTTCCGCAACCATTGAGGTGAGTTCTCCGCTGAACGCCTGATGAAACAAAGATTTCTTCAACGCGTCGAGGGCGGCGAGTTTTTGCTCATAAATACCTTGCAAGATATCACTTTTGGCCTTCAAAGTGCTAAGTTGAAGCACTACATTCTGTTGGTCGTCCACTTGATCAGGCATAGGGATCGGAATCGAGTTAAGCCCCTTTTGATTCAGCTTCGGCTGCGCAGCGCCGGTGATGTATTCATCAAGCGGTATGCTTTCCAAGTAAAACTCGACAAACTTCTGGGTCGCCATGTGATCGAACTTGAGAATATGAGCGTGATTGTTGACCCAATAGCGCCCGGACGCAGAAAAGGCGATTGGTGTTGATCGCGCCAGAAGATTCGCGCCGTCCTCCGAAACCAGAAGCGCATCATGATCGAAGATGTAGTCGGCGACATAGTCCACAATGCCTGAGGCGCCATAGTATGGATACTCCCCGGCCTTTCTTTCGCTCTTCGTGATGGGAATCCGCTTGCTGTCCAGGTTGCTGGATATCTGATTTAAGAACCTGAGAGGCCACCGATTCTGACCCTGAAGAAATAAACTTTTTGCGTGGCTCTGGAACAGCTCGCGCGCTTCCGTAATGTTCTTCCCCGCATTGGCTCTTGCTGTAGCGATTGCCTCAAATGATTCGTCGAGAATTTCGACGATGCGCTGCTGCTCCGATAGCAGTTCGGGGAAGCAAATTAATTCATTTGAGAGAATGGTCGCATTAATATTCGCCTGATTAATCGATTTTGACGCCTTTTCTTTGACGCTTTTTTGGAAGCGATCGGAGTTCATGAGATAGTTCAAGAACTCAGGAAGGATTGCGGCTCGATCGAGGTTTAGTCGAACCAAATATGAAGCAAAACAATAGTCGCCGTGGAGCTCAAAGATTCCAGTCTTGCCCACAAGCTCGAAGCTGTTCGTGCGATTAAACAGAACATCACCGGCCCGCAGTTTGTATTTTTCGAATTCCTCTGGGGGAATGTCGGCATACTTCATCCGCCCGGTGTCAACAAGCTTCCCGTCTTGCACTTCCCCCATCCGAAAAATTTTGAATCCGTTGCCGAGTTCGTTCATCGGCTCAGAAAGTCCATACTGGGTTTCCGCGATTTCACCAAGTCTTTTTGTTATCCATCGAGTGCTCACACCAACTCCCGGATCGTTGCCAACACCTTTGCGCTCTCAGCATCCAGGGCGACTATGTGGTTCAGAATTTCTCTCGGCGTTCGGCCCGCCACCTCGTCACCACCATTGGGATTCTTTGCCGACAGGTCGTAGGTGGAGATGTCGATGCTGCTCACGTCCAGCGACCAGCTCTGCGCAGAGTCGGCGAAGGACTTGTGGTGTTCAATGAATTCCCTCAGGTCGTTGTCATTGAGCGCGTTGGTCTTGCCCATATTGCGACCTGGGTTCAGCTGATAGAACCAGACCTTGCGCGTGGGCGCACCTTTCTCAAAGAACAGTACAACGGTTTTGACGCCTGCACCTTGGAACGTGCCCCCAGGAAGATCAAGCACCGTATGCAGATTGCAGCTTTCAAGTAGCAACTTGCGGATGCTCGTCGCAGCATTGTCATTGTTAGAGAGGAACGTGTTCTTAATGACGATGGCCGCACGGCCACCGGCCTTCAGCGACTTGATGAAGTGCTGCAAGAACAAAAATGCCGTTTCACCGGTCTTGATTGGGAAGTTCTGTTGAACCTCCTTCCGCTCCTTGCCACCAAACGGCGGGTTGGCAAGGATCACGTCATAGCGATCCTTCTCTTGGATATCTGCAAGGTTCTCGGAAAGCGTATTGGCATGGATCACGTTCGGAGCCTCGATGCCATGCAGAATCATGTTCATGATCGCGATGACGTAGGCGAGACTCTTTTTCTCTTTGCCGTAGAAGGTCTTGGTTTGCAGCGTTTTGAGATCGTCAGCCTTAGACGCCTTCGAACTCAAATAGTCGAAGGCCTCGCACAAGAATCCCGCCGACCCGCAGGCACCGTCATAAATGCGCTCCCCGATCTTGGGATCGATCACCTTGATCATGGCGCGGATCAAGGGACGTGGCGTGTAGTACTCCCCTCCGTTTCTCCCGGCATTGCCCATGTTCTTGATCTTGGCCTCGTAGAGGTGCGACAGCTCATGTTTCTCGGTCTGTGACCGGAAGCGCAGCTCGTCCACCAATTCGATCACGTCGCGGAGGTTGTAGCCGCTCTGGATCTTGTTTTTGATCTCGCCGAAGACCTCACCGATCTTGTATTCGATGGTGTTCGGCCCGCTGGCGCGCTGCTTAAAGCCGCCGAGGTAGGGGAAGAGCTTTTGGTTGACGAAGTCACGCAGATCTTCGCCCGTCAAGGCGACGTTGTGATCGAGCTTGCCTAAAGCGTTCTTTGGGGCAGCCCAAGCTTCCCAGCGGAACGCTTTATCGAGGATGAAGTTGTACGCACGTCCCTCAAGCTCTGCTTCCGAGGCCTTGTCGTGCTCTAGGGCATCGAGGTACTTGAGGAATAGGAGCCAGGACGATTGCTCCGTGTAGTCGAGTTCGCTCGTGCAGCCGGAATCCTTGTGCAGGATGTCGTCGATATTCTTAAAGGTCTGCTCAAACATGTAGTTGAAAGTCTTGATCTAGTTGTAATGCTGCTTAGGGCGCAGCGCCGTTCATCTGATTTATCGAGGTTGCTTCCCACAGCACCCACTTCAGTTGCCTAGCATACCGTATGGTTGCAAGGTCGCAAAATTTGTCTACTAGGGATGCGCATTCGTTAACTGGCCATCGATATCCTCGAAGTTCGGTAAAATTCGAGTTTGCCGAGAGCGATCGTAAAATGCCAGATGGGCCTAGGTACGTCGGAAATGTCTGTTCTTGGCCGATTGCAGACCTACGGCAGTGTCCGCTCTCGACCCATTGCAGACAATCGCGGTTAACCCGTCGCTTGGCGTGGTGACGGGCACTGCTGGAGCTGGCGGGCCGTGGCGAGGTGCCTTGAATTACCTAGATCCATGGCGCTCTTCTCTTCCGTATCTCGTTCTGAGGCGCCTCGTGCAAAATCACCGCAGCCGTGGTGACGACATGGTCTGAATGCGCCACCTCGAGCGTGCCAAGTTCGGACAGTACGACGACGTGTCGCCGGGTCGACCTTGGTGGCGTAATGAAGGCAGCTGTATAGGAACGAAATCTGTTCAGCTGCAAGTAAGCCGTTTTGAGTTCGCCGACCGCATCTCGAGCCACGAGCTGCCGGCCCCTGAACCGGCACTGTTGCTCCATCGCAATTGCGTTGGCTGGCGGCCTGGATAGGCCACAAGGAAGACGGTCACCCCGTTGGCGGGATCGCCCCGATCGCACACTTCATCAAACGAAATTCCTGCGTTCTTCATCGACGGACGGGGGTCGAACATACAATAGCCGCCGCATCCGGGCGCTTCGAGCCTGATCAGGTCGACACCAAATTTAGCGGGTGCGCTGGTCGTATAGGAGACCTCCCAACCGAGTTCATGCTTGGTTTGGCGCAGCACCGTTATGACCGAACCCAAGACATCAATGCGGAGTGCCCCGACCCTGCGTGAGCCCCCGGCGCGCGGGTCGTCTTCGTATCCGACTGTTTCCCAGCTGATCGGCCCGTTCGCATTAAAGTCCCAGTCGAGCGAGTCACCCTTAGGCGGCATAAACATCGCAATCGCCGTTCCCAGTTCAATCCGGGGCAAATGGGCCAACCGCAAGGGATAAGGTGTCAGCTCGGATTCCTTTGGTGGGACCGGATTGGCTGATGCCAGTCGCTGCGCAGCGACCGAGTCGCCGCGGGCAGCGGCCTTTTGCCAGAAAGCGTGTGCCTGGGCTGCGCTTGCAGGTGAAGCGTCCGCGGCGTAAAAATCGCCGGCCCTACGTTCGCTAACGGAGAGCATACGATCGACCGGCAAATTCGCACATAGGTACACGAGGGGCGCGAGGACAACAAAGGCCGCAATCGAACCCGCTTTCAACAGGCCCGAGTCGGCGCTCGCACGCGCACTCCATGCCGCTGCGATTGCACACGTCGCATATAGTATTGTGATAGGAGACATCCACACCATTACGCAGAACGCGGCCAATATACACACGCAAACGAGGTATGAGTTCGATCTTGAGCGTATTTTGAATGCGGGTACACAGCCGGCTACAACCAGGGCGCTAAGCAGAAAGGAAGGCGCGAAGAAGAAGATACTGAACTCGCCTGCCTGGCCGAAATCGAGTGCGCGATCCAGATACGCGAGGAGAACTAGGACGTGAGCGGCTGCAAAGCCGAACTGGATCACCGGGGCGTGAGGTAATGGGTCAGAGGGCATGGGGTCAGTGCTTGAATTATAGAGCGGATGCGTGTGTGAGGCATGGATGGCGACGCCGCGCACGCCACGTTTGTCGCCTTTATATGTAGCCATATAGAAAATGCAGGCGCAAGATTGCGTAATGCGTTCCCGCGCACCCGCCTGAGCACTTGCTCATCATGTGACCACAGCTACACGTTAGGTGTTCTTTCTCGAGATTTTTTCCAGACAGCTAATAATGGCTGAAAGCGCGCCAAACAAGAGTCCTTGAAAAATTCCGGCAGCAACACAAGAGATTGCTGGAATAAAGGCAGCCGCTTTCCAACTGTAGCCATATCCCGGCTCACCCGGAAGTAGGGCGAAAAATCCGATAATACCTGCAATCAAGCTGATCCAACCTGCCGTCTGCAACAACATGGGCATTATTGGTGTGTCACCTTGTTGTGACGAAGTTGGAGTGTGGATAGGGTCTTCTAGTGTTGAGTCCATAACAACGGGAGGTTATTTAAAAAGCTGAAGTGTACACAGCTTTCAACTTCGAATTCTAACCATTTTTCACAATATGCGTATATATGATCGCCCAGACATGCCCCGCTTACCTGAACACATAAAACCTACCTCGCCGACCCACAGGATATCAAGGTAGGTCCCATTGCTAAACGGCTTGCTAGGGAACCGCATGAGGTCGACATCCTTGCTGGTCATCGTTGTAGACGTCTGCTTCTGGCCCGAAAGCAGAAGTCCAGAACGGCTCAGGGTACGGTGTTGTTATCAGGACAAGCCAGGGGATTGTTAGGCGCTCTAAGACTGCACATTAACTAACACGCCCAAATCAACCCTTAGATGGTTCCCGATGTATTGGATAAACTGAATTTTCGCGCCTTGAACCGACGTTGACCGTACAATCCAAGCTGGTTCACGTACCGGTCAGGACATACTCATCCGGATCAAACGGAATTTCTTCGTTTGAAATCGTATTAATCAGTTTCATGTTGATGTGGTCATACCTGCAATAAATCCCGGTTCCGCTTCGATTTATGTGCCGCATTCTTTCTTCGTACTTGTATTTCAAGATTCTGTATTCATCGGCCTTTACCAGTTCACCGTCGATAATGAAGTAATGTCGCTGGTGACTAGCATACGGGGCATTGAGCCTTTCGTACTCTGCCTTCGTAAAATTGATTTTGGCGATTTCTTCCGGCGTATGCTCCTTAATCCGTGATCCTACTCTGTAGAACAGCCGCCCAGGATTTTCTTCGTTAAGTTTTCGTATCTTTTCGTTAAGCGTCGCTATCTGGCGGCTTTTACGTTCATTGTTGAGCCGAGCGGACTCCCTGTCCAACTCTCCGTACGAAATGGCTTCCTTGTCGGGATTTTCCCAATCCCACCATGTGATCAGGACTATGACGATAACCCCGAAAATCCCTAAAACAACTCCCAATGCGTTCTCCTTGATTTTCTAATCGCCCAGCCAGCACTGAATGGCGCCCATCCGGCCGGTCTCCCTGTGCCCGTCAACGCCGGTATGCCTGAGCCGTCAGTGTATTACTTTGGTTTCCTAATCACAACTACAACGTGACAGAGGCAAAAGGAGAATAAGAATACCTAACAAAACCCGCTAGTTGCTCTGCAGGCAACAGCCGAGTACACTGAGCCGTGCCGACGGTCCGCTTTCGGCCAAGTGCGGACTGTATTGGAGCTCTGTTACAGAGTTAGCGCACCCCTTTTTTTGTAAAATATATATGCATAGTTTTAGTGAACTCGCAGACCGTTGCACATCATTTACCCTCTCAGCTCTGCGGGAGGCAAACGACAAAACAATCGATGCACTGCAAACCAGTGGTGCGACCAGCCTGGTGAAAACTTTGCAGATGATTCAGCTCCAAAAAGCGGTGTTTGCCGTCGGTATGTTTTCGATTTTCGAAGCGGACTTGCAGACGAGTTTGGGATGTAGAAATGGTTTTAAGAAGGCAAAGCAAATTTTAGAGAGCAAAGGGAAAGCGAACCTAAAAGAGCGCTTTGAAGACCTTTACTTCGCTATTAACGCATTAAAGCATGGGCGCGGTGGCAGCTACGACGCTCTTGTTGCTAAGGCAGAACAACTTCCATTTAGAGTGAAAATGCCTACCGAGTCATTCTTTTTTGAAGGCGACGTGTCAGAGGTAGATACCTTAATCGAAGTCAACGATGCTTTCGTGCAGCTTTGTGGCGATATGATTAGTGAAGTGTCGCAGGCAATACAGTAAAGTTCCCTAAGCGGTCCTCTGGGTGCGAGATCCGACAGAAAACGGAAGGCCGGCTGCCGATGCTTGTATGCATGGCTACTGGCACAACGACAATGGGTGCAGCATAGCAGCGCGACGGCTAAGCCATCGATCACAGCTTGGGGCGTAGAAGAGGGCTGACGCGCTATCTCGACAATAGAGGCGATTAATTTTTTTCAATCCGGCCAAGTCTAGCTATTGGGCCGCAGTCATTCTTCCGCTCATACCCGGCACTGCCCTCGACATACGCCTGGACGAGGCGACCAATTTCCGAAACCACCCGTTTATCGGTGCTCATGAACCCGAGCGGAAAGGTTACCGGATAAACAGGGGGAACCGAGAAGTGATACACGACAGCGACAAACTCCCCATCGAAGTGCAAAATCTCTACATTGCCACCAAGGAAACCCTCGACCAGACCGTGCGTCTTAGCCGCATGCAGGTCAAGCTCATGTTCCCACTGCTTGGCGGTTCTTCGGTCATCCTTTCCCGCGACTGGCAAATAGACTATGGACGAATATAGCCTTTTCTCCTTGGTGCTTGCCTTGTTGAGAAAGTCACTCAGGGCCACCGGCAGCCGGGCGCTTTTGTGCCAATACGGATCGCTGGGTGCCAGCCAGAGGAACCGGGGCTGCCCCGCATCTTCTTTGCTCTTAATCCGGGATGCGAGCACAGGCGCCAAGGTTTTTTGGAGCAGGCCCCAGTTTGCGGTCGAATAGATCGGACCGACAAACGTTGTCCTTTGCTTACCTCCGTTCTCTTCAAGCTGCCTGAGATCGTCTAGGAACTGCAGATTGAGAGCATTGCTTCTCGAATCGAACAATTTGAGCGTGTCGCCGTCCCCGATTTCAAGCATCGCCTTGGCAATTTCTACCACATTACTCGGTCGCGTTAGGCGATTAAGCTCCACTGTGATTTTTTCGTGGACTTGGTCGGAGCTGTTAAGCAGCTCGAAATCTTCGCGTTCCACGCTTCGGCCTTCCTCGTCCAACTGAAACTTTACGGTAAGCCTGAACGGCATCTGACGGATCTTGGTGACCGAATTTACCGTGTACACGGTAAGCGAATCTTTCTCGTCCTGTACGAGGGACTTTGAAAGCAGCCCCTTATCAAGGATGTCATGAAACTGCCGTTGAAAATGCTTTTCTGCCAGTGCCTCGCTTCTTGACGCGTTCTCGTCATCCACCCGGATGGGTATGCCATTCTTCCATTTATCTGGGGTCGTGTCCTTGCCCAGGCAGGTAAAGGTCGCCAGATCGAAGGCTAGGAAAGCTCCACTGTCTTGGAGCTGGGAAAGGCGCGGCGCCTCGCCGATGTCGTTGAAATACCCGCCGGCTTTCTCGGTTAGCATCAACCGGCCACTGTCGGACAGCGTTAGCTCCCCCCTGTCAACGAGATCGGCAATCGCTTCCTCGGTTTCGATGCGGCTGAATCCGAAGTAAGTAGCAAGCTGTGATTTCGTCATCGGCGCCATATGGACCAGGCGCAGGACGAACTCGCGGACGAAGGGCAAGCCTTTCTGGGTGATGTACGAAAAACTGATGCTGAAGCGCTGCGCCGGCAACAGGAAATCTATCTCATGATAAGTCGTCTTGTTTTCCAATGTTGTCACCTTAGCGCTTCTTTAGTGCGGGCACGAACCGGTATCCGGCTCCCTCGCCCATACCGCTCATGTAAGAAACAACCTGGCCGAGCGGCTTGTCCTTGTTATGATTGCTCCACATGTCGGCATTGCCGATAATCAGCAACCTGTCCATGGCCCGCGACATCGCGACATTGATCCGGTTCGGCGTCCGCAGAAATCCAGGCGTCCGGGCTTTATCAGAACGGGTAAGGCTCAGGATAATGATCCTGTTCTCTTTGCCCTGGTAACTGTCGACAGTATCGATCTTCACCAGCTCCTTGAAGCCCTCTGTCCAGATCTCTTGGTTGAATTTTTGCCGTATCAACCGCTTCTGCTCGGCATACATGCAGATGACGCCGACAAGTGCGTCCTCCTTATCCTTGAGCTCACACAGGCCAGCGAGGAACGGGCCGCTCGATGAAATCTGTTTGAGGACTTCGATGACCTGCTCGGCTTCGCACCGGTTGTAGATACTGACTCCGCGGTCGCTCTGGTGATACGCGCGCCCTCCAAGGGGTAAAGTATCGAGCCAAGTGACAGGTGACCGGAGCGCGTCGGGCGCGTTCTGGTAGAGGTCGGGAATCGCCCGAGCGCCGTTGTGCAGTTTCCCGCCGTAGAACGTAGCCGACACCAAGTTGCCGATGGGCGGAGCCATGCGATACTGGGTAAGCAGCGCGGCACTGGTTTGGCCGCCGTATTCGGAATTGAATGCCCGCGCAAAGTCGCTTCGCAGTACCACATCGAGATCCGTGTGCTTATCGTTGATGCCCAGGCGTCGCGCAAGCGCCGTCTTGTGTGCATCAGAATACAGTGGCGGCAGCTGCAGATGGTCACCGACCAACAGCACGCGCTTCGCAGACTGCATTGCGATCGCCAGTTCGCTGGAGATGGAGCGCGCCGCCTCGTCGATGATCACAAAGTCATACACGTTGTCGTGAATTCCGATGTGACCCTGACCAATGCCGACGCAAGTTCCTGTGACTAGCTGCCTTGAACGCGCGTAGAACTCATCGCAGTTGACTCTCTCAGCTGACAGGGCATCCCGCATATCCCTGGAAATCTTAGCTAGCGCGCGCACTCTTCGCGCCTCGTTCGGGCGCACGCCGTATTCTGAGCAAAACTGTGACAGCAGAATAGTCTTGGCGTCCGAAAGCTTGGATTCCCTTGGCAGGGTGATACCGTAGTCCGCCAATAGCTTCGCGCGGATGGTCTCGTCCAGCTCGGCTACAATCATCTTGAGCGATTTAATGTCGTCCTCGTCGCCGATGCCATTGAGGCGCGCAAGCAAGGATTCAAGGTGGTCAATCTGCTTGAAAAGCTTCAGCTCAGCATCGACTACCTTCGAGATGAACTCGGCCTCGAGCCCAAGCGCATCCGAAAGGGCCGCGACGCGGTAGCGGTACTCGGCATTGAATAATTCCCGCTTTTCAGCAGTGATGGCATGGGAATAGACATCTTTGAGCCCATTGGATACCGCGCCCTCTCGGTTACTGAACCTTACTACTTCCAGCGACGTACCAAGCCTTGCGCAGTGCTTTCTAATGCGCTCCGCTGCAGTGTTTACCGCTTCATGGGACTGACTCACTAGAAGAATACGCCTCACATTGAGTTTCTCGACCAGGAAGTGCACGAAGGCGGCGATAAACTCTGTTTTTCCCGTACCGGGCGGCCCCTGCAAGAGGGACAGCGGGCCAAAATTGAGCAGTTTCTTGAAAGCTTCGCGCTGCTGCTCGTTCAGGCTGATCTTGTTTCCGTGCTGGTCTTCCCGGTCGTACCTCGCGAAATCCGCGTCGGTGACGTCGATGTCGTACCTCGTTGCTGACGTCCGACACCGGGGGTCGAACAAGTCAAGTAGGTCGCGCACGACTCCTTCCCGGTCCAGCAGCCTTTCCAGGGCGACTTTCCGCTTCCGGTAGGATGCGCGATCCTGCTTAGTCCGGAAGAAGACGGTGTCGCCGTCACTGAGGCCGCGGGCGGCCGACCGGATCCTGATCAACCGCACCTCGTTCAGCGCGGATTTCTTGAGTGAGACTTCACCGAGGTTTTTCTCGTTTCCATCCTGGTCAATCAGGAGTGCTTCGACCTCGTCCGTGCTAGCGAATGAACCCAGCGGGTCGATGTCGGCTTCGTACGGAAGGATGAGTTCCGCGTCCGCATCGGCAGGTGACAGCGCCGTCCCGTTCAACTCGACATGCGGGCTTGATTCGGTCTCTGTGTCAAGAATTGCCCGCCACAGTGCTTGCGTCGAAATTTCGATTGAAAGTTCAGTACTCTCCGTGTCCTGCGGGCCTTCGGCTCTGTCGAATGCTTCCTGAATTTGTTGGCTCAGTTCCACGTCAACGGCTTCTTGCTGCGGTTCATGAAGCGTTTCGATTGCCCGTTCGAACGCTTCGTCGTTCCGGAGAAGCTCAGACAAATCGGATAGTTGGGCAGGACGACCGGCTGTGATGCGGATTGCGGTACCTATTTCGAGCTGACTTTCTTGGGCTTCCCTGAAATGGACGCTGGAACGTGCGTGCGGCGGGTGTCCTCCCACGAAGCATCGCTGGTCCTTGTTATAGAACGCCGAGAACGTCCCGCCAATGCCGGCAAAGGTCACCATCACTTCGCCCGCGTTTTTCAAGGATGCCTCGACCTTGACATACAGGCGGCCGTTTTCGGGCAAGATCGTGATCGTGCCGTCGACATTGGGTACTGCAACATCGACAAGCTGCTGAGCCTGTACGTCTACGCATCGCGCTAACGCCTTTTTGAAACGGCCTAGGTCTTTGAAGCCGAACTCGACATCTTCTAGTTCTGCTCTAATTGCGCCGGCTAGCCCTGGGTATGCCGTGGAGTCCTCCCCCCACGCGATCTCGAGCAACTCGCTGGACATCTTAAGCACTGCGAAATTGTCGCGCTGGAATGACGAGCACCCGTCAACCTGCTCGGGGCTGTACTGGTGATTTTTGACCTCCGCCGTGTCTGGTGAGAAGTCCGGGACGTCGATCAGGTAAACGTTGCAGCCCTCTCCTCCGAGCATGACATTACCGGGATGGATATCGCCATGGGAAATTCCAAGCCCATGAAGGTGTTCGACGGCAGACGCCAGTTTGCCAATGATGTCTATTTTTTTGGCGTCATCGATTACAGCCTGTGCCCAAGTGGTTCCGTCGATGAAATCTGTTACCAGATACAGACTAGACGACTTGGATGCGAGACCGTACTCGAGGATCCGGGCCAGATATGCTGGGTTGACGGCCGCAAGTTTATCGACCCGCTTTAAAAACGACAGCACGCGGAAATTGACGATAGGGTCGCTTCCTTCGCCCCCGACCTTCAGCCAGGCTTTAATCAACTTGCCACCTGATAGATAGACTTCCTTGTCGGTAGTCTCGAGCAGAAATTCGCCATCTTCCCGATACTGGCGCGAGTGATTGATCGGATGACGGTAGACATCCAATTCACTTTCATCAAAGGTCGGAGCGATTTCTTTTTGGGGTTCGGCGCGCATTAGCGCATCGAAGAATGCCTCCGCATCCTTGAACTTTGCAGTTACGGCATCGAGCAAGACGCCAGCATACCACTCGCTGCTTGCCAGCATTGCGTCTTGAACACCCGCTAAGCTCTTGGGAGACATTCGCTGCCCAGTCAGAAGGTGCCAACAGACGAGCCCGAGCGCATGAACGTCCTGCTGGAATGGAGTCAACGACACGCCATCGAGCATTTCCTTCACCTCAACGGCACCAACCGATAGACTGCTGCGGTAATCCCCAACCGTGCCGATCGGCTGGTGATAAGCCGAGATAAAACTGGAAAGGGCTATTTCCTTGGACGGAGACAGCCAGAGGGAATGGTCCGCGATGTCGCGGTGTGCGATCCTGATTTCGTGTAGGTCGCTGAATTTTGCGAGCAGTAACTTAGCGAGGTTCAGCCGGTCAATCGCCTGTAGAGCCGGCCCATACTTGCCAACGAATTCGTTGAACCGCACGTGTCCCGGTGGAAGTTCATAAACTTCGCTGTACCGTGATGTAACGTCATCTTTCTCGAAACTGGTGAGCGAACGGAGGCAATGGTAATACAGGTCACGGTTTTGATGGTTAATGAACTGCAGTACCTCGCGCTCGCGCGAGACAATCTCGGCCCGGCCCTCAGGCGTAAAGGACTTATTGCCTTCGACTTTCTTGAAATTCCAGACACGGAGCAGCGCTCCGGTGCTTTTTGAAAGTTCGGAAGTTGCCAAATACTCCTTATAGACGTGTTTTGGGTGCTCAAATATTTCCTCGACCGCGCTGTAGCCTCCGATTTTCAGTGCCTTCGGTCCGGTATTAGAGTTTAGGAACAACTTATCGAAGATGGGAAAGTCCTCATTCAGCACTTGCGCGTCTGGGTGCGGACGGAAGAAATCGTTGAAGTGCCCCTTATCCGAAAACTTTAAGAACTCCGTTAAGGATTTGGTATGCTGCAAGTCCACTTCTGGAAGCCGAGTGAAATCCGCATTTCCGGTCATGACGACGAAAAAATATACGCGGGGGGCGTATTTCTTATTAGTAAACTGGGATGAAAGCCGCTTAAGTTTATTTTCCAATAAAAATTTCTTGTTCCGCGTGACTGAGACAGGTGACCGTCCCATGTTCTTGTCACCCTTAAACCAGATGTCCTCGCGCGACGTGACAGGCGCATGGTTCCAGTCCTTCAATTCGACAATAATGACGTTACAGTGAGTCACGATCACCAAGTCGAACTCGCCCTCCTTGCCTTTGGCGTCAACAAACCGAAAGCCTGCGTAGCCCTTCCAAGGGTACATGCCATTACGCGCAAACTTGCTTTGAAGTTGATCCCGTAGCGAACCGCCCCGGCTGGGCGATTTGCCCTCAGAAGGACCGTCCGTGAAGGCGGCCTTGATTTTCTCGATTGCTTCGATCTCTTCTTCTTGTAGACCGCCGTCCCAGATTTGGATGTCCAAATTAATTTCTACCTCGGGTTTTCGGTTTGAATGCGAACGCCAAGCAATACCCGCGGTATTCTGCACGTTCGCCTAGAGTTTAGCGCAATCCAAGTGCTTGCGGGCAATCCCTCAGCCTGATATCTCAGCCTGCTTTGGCCGTTATCCAGAGTCCGCTTGGCACATGCCACCTCTACTCCAAGGAACAGCCGCTACTCCTTTCGCCTCCGCTTCATGAGGTTGCCCTTAGGCTGTATTGAATCAAATTACAACGTGCGCCATTGTCGAAATCGACCGTTTAAAACGTGACGTGGCCGAAGATCGATGATTGTACGTAGACATGGCAGGCGGAACGCGACACGAAGCGGACATATCTGGTAACGTTCAGTGGCGCAGGATTGGGCATCGGTACGGCGGCGCTACCCCGTGCGCGCGCTGGCCGCGCCAGCGCGCGGGCGGTGCAGGGACCTGTCCCGCACCTTTTGCGCATTCAGCCTAAAGTAGCGGCTGTCCAGGCTCATCTCGTGGATCTTGACGAACGGTGCATGGGCGTCGATCGCGGTGGCCACGCGCTCCTTCCACTCCGGCTGCATGCGCGCTCCGAGATAGACGCGCCGCAGCGCGCCGACGTCGAATTCGTAATGGCCGGGGCCGCCTTCGGAGGAGAGCAATTGCGCGATTTCGTCGCCTTTGTTCGGCTGCTGCGTGAACAGGTCGCGGTAATACGCCTTTTCGTCGTCTCGCACCGGTCGCTTGACGCTTCGCCATTCGGCTTCGTACTGCCAGTGCGGCGACTTCACGAACAGCACTTTCTCCACCAGCTTCTGTTCCTTGCTCGAGGTGCTCAGCGGCGCCACGCGGGCGCGGTGTTCCTGGTAGCGCACCGGCTGGGCGGTCGAGAACGGTTCAAAGCCGGAATCGAAGCCTAGGCAGACGCCGGTGTGATTCCTCGCGTAGTGCGCCCACATCAACAAATCGTCGGGCGTGGTGGTGAGGCACAGCACGCCGAGCGACTCGATCCAGTCTCGCGAAACGACGCTGTTCGCACCCAGCGTGGCCTTCACCTGCTGGACGATTTTCTTACGCGCCGACTTCGACAGAAGAAGGTCGGCCACGGGCGCTGCCCCGTCGAGCAGCGCCATGACCTCGTCCTGGTCGGGCGCGTCGAACAGGGCCGACATCTCGAACGGATCGTTGAAGCCGGCGGGCGACGAATAGTAGATCCGGCCCTGCAAGACCTCGAGCAGCCGCACCAGCGATTCCTCGCTCTGGACCGGCATGTATTTATATAGTGTCTGCTTCACAATCGCATGTCCCCATGCCGGCGGCTCGCGCCGCCATTTGCGTGTCATTCTGGAAAGAATAGCATGCGTCGGATGTGCTGTTGTAGCAGCGGCGTGCCCCATTCAATGTCCACGTACGACAATGCTAGGCCGACCAGTATGGCCAAGATGCTTACCACGGCCAAGGTTCGAACAGGCCTTACCCAGCGCGACCGACGGCGACGGCAGCATCCGGACCGGGACGCCGGCCAGCATTGAAGGATCAGAACGACAGTGCTTCATCGCATGACAGGTTCCCGGCCGTGTTGTCGCGGCACGGTTGAGGGCACCGGGCGCTGGCCAAGGCTGGATGACGCCGCAACGAAAAGGGCGTTAGAGAGATCGCCTTGCGCAAGACCTTCCTAAGACGATGAACTCTTGACTACATTCAAAGGTTCTACTCAAACGCAGGCACTCAACATTGGGATACGTCAGCCCGGTACAATTCTAAATTTACGCTGCACCAGCGGAAGTGTCCGTGCGATTTGGGGAAAGTCACTACTTACATGCTGAACCACGAACAATCTATAGCCAACGAATTTAACAGCTACATGCGTGATCGCGCTATGATGCTTGGCTATAACATCCACTCGTTTTCTCTTGATGGTCAGGATCGCGACGTAGGCGCTGACTACGTGCTTTCGGACGCAAGTAGGTTTGCCTTAGTGGAGTTCAAATATCAGTTCGCAAATCTGATAAGTGAAAAACACAAGTCAAGGCGCCTGGCACTATGTCAAGGCTTGGCCTCTCGCCAAGACATGCGCGAATATCACGATAGCTGTCATTTTGTCGCGTGGGCAGAGTTGCCTGCGATGACCATGCAGATGAACGTATATCGCAAAGAGATTTGCAATCGCAGAGTTTTTAGTGACCCATCCGGGCTTCCGGACGAAGTCGCGCAGATTGTCGGACGCGTCCGCCCGCGAGCCTTCGTGGAACAATTTTTCGACCACGAGTATGATCGATCACTTTCGCTAGAGGAATTCAACGAATATTTGGGATGGGTGATGACCGAGACAAGCGGAGCGACCCAATCCACGGTGGAGCTAATTGCCCGTGATCCCAACGCGGATGATCTGGTTCTCGTCCGTTTGCCATCGATTACTTCGGCCCACGATTGGTTGCAGCAAAATTGGCCGTCCCAATCATCCGGCCCAGGACCGGCGCCGTGAAAAGCACCCGGTCTACCAAAACAATGCATTGTTTGACCAAGTAGCGGCAAGTTACGAAAATGAGCCTGAGATGGTGATCAGCGCGGAGGTGGGAATCTAACTTTGCGTAAGTGGCCGTGAAGCGAATGGACTGCCCGCTTGCGCGGGAATTTGTTCCGCCCAATGGGAGTCAACGACGCGCTAGAGCCTCAAGTCAGGCTCTCACACTATTTGCGTTCATTCCACAGCTCGCGTCGTGGTATCTCGCCCATTCGTCTTAGTTGCACGCAGTGATCCTCCTCCTTACCAGGAGGTCAATCAGACTCTGGTCTGGACATATAGTCTTCGCGCAAGAAACCGGAAATGTTACCTTTGTCGGCATAGTCATATTCCATAGGGGCCATCGCTTCCTGAAGATCGTACAAGGCCCACGACAGCTCTTCTCGACATTTAGTAATGATGGCTTTCCCTACTCGGCTCACTGCGGACATCGCCCGAGCTTGGTCAAGCAACCCAAAAGTTCGAAACAGCTCTCCATATGATCTATCAATGCATATGGATCCGGATTATCTTCTCGAAATAGTGCACGCTGTTAAGTATCCTTTCAATGCCCAACTCGACAGGCTCCAGGTACTCGTTGATGTGTGACATGACAAGGCGTTCCGACGCATCCGCCAAGATCGCCGCGCTTGTCGCACTGAACAGATCTACATTTAAGCCAAAACGAATTTTGTATTTCCCTTTGCGGTCTTCTCATAATCCCACGTTGCCTCTACCAGATGTAAAAACATCCTCTCTTTCGGGAGATCAACCAGCACCACGAACACCGGAATCCCCAGTGAACGCCAGTACTGCAGTTGCCGTGGGCTGACATAGATATGTGCTCGTCATGAGGTATGGACATCTCACACCTTTAACCGGTCGGAACGGCATGTCTGCTATGGACATCGCCAATGGAATGCTGTGTCAGAAGAATCAATGACTTACCGAATGTCCATAGGTGGTGAATTCGCGGGTGTGTAGAGTGGGGGCCCTACCAGCTGCGCCACCCGCCGCGCGCGGTGCGCGTCGACGAGTCCTTCACCCTGGCCCAGTACCGCGCGCGCTATGCGCAATATAAA
>Ga0265798_10001471_pt1 | contig 36672 bp, 34 predicted proteins | sample P3T30metagenome_FD_192430 | JGI IMG/M metagenome (GOLD analysis project Ga0265798, IMG submission 192430) | Plant litter microbial communities from East Loma Ridge, Irvine, California - P3 T30 | ecosystem: Environmental > Terrestrial > Plant litter > Unclassified | place: USA: California...
TGCAGTTCATCACGCACCGGCAGGTCAAGCCGATCCAGCATTTCTCCACCCTGATCGGCTACGTCAAGGACGAGTACATCATCGTCAAGATGCCGATGGAGAATGGCGCGCCGATCACGCTCGGCGACGGCGAGCGCATCACGATCCGCGTGTTCTCGGGCGTGAACGTGTGCTCCTTCGCCTGCACCGTCGAACGCGTGTTCGGCCGTCCACTGTTCTATGTTCACCTGTCCTTCCCGAGCGCGATCCAGGGCACCAGCCTGCGCGGCGCGGCGCGTGTCAAGGCCGACATCGCGGCGCGGGTCAGCAGCCTCGGCGGTGAAACCCAGCCGGTCGACTGCAGCATCGTCGACGTCTCGGTAACGGGCGTGCGCATCCATTCGCAGCACTCACTGCCGCCCGATGGCGAGGAAGTCGCACTCGATTTCACGGTGTTGCCGCCGTCCGGCACCCACGCGGTGCGCATCGATGCCCGCGCCATCGTCCGTAACCGCACCCCGATCGCGGCCGCGGGCGATGGTCCTGAAGTGTTCAGCTACGGCCTGCAGTTCCTGAACCTCGACCCGATGCATTACACGCTGCTGCAGAACATGACCTACGAGGCGCTGCTGGCGGACCGGCTCAAGATCGTCTGACGCTTTCGCTGCATCCCCACCTGGCATTCGCCATCCTCACCGCATGGTAAATTGCTGGACCGCGTAGTCGGCATCCGGCTGGCTACGCCACTGGACAAGAGGATGCAATGCAATTTCGTTTGCTGACAATGGCGGCCGCCACCCTGGCCGCCACCACCGCGATGGGGGCGCCGCGCGGCTTCACCGTAGAAGACCTGGTCACCATGGAACGGGTGGGCAGCCCCGCCGTGTCGCCCGACGCCGGCCGCGTCGTCTACACCGTGCGCAGCACGGACATGGCCAAGAATCGCGGCCATACCGAACTCTGGATGGTCGACCTCAAGGCTGCGAAAGCGGCGCCAAAGCGCCTGAGCAGCCACGCCTCGAGCAGTACCGAGCCGGAATGGTCGCCACGCGGCGACGCCGTCTATTTCCTGTCGACCCGCTCGGGCTCCTCGCAGGTGTGGCGCCAGCCCGTTGCCGGCGGCGAGCCGGTGCAGGTGACGAACTTGCCGCTCGACGTCGAGAGCTTCCGCGTGTCGCCGCAGGGCGATCGCCTGGCGCTCGGCATCTCCGTGTTCCGCGATTGCGCCGACCTGGCGTGCACCAGGACCCGTGCCGATGCGAAGGAAAAGGACAAGGCCACCGGCAAGCTGTACGACCGCCTGTTCGTGCGCCACTGGGATACCTGGAATGACCACCGTAACAATGTGCTGTTCTCGGCGCCACTTGGCGCTGACGGCAAGCTCAGCAGCGCGCCGGTCAGCCTGTCCGGCACGCTGGATGGCGACGTGCCCTCGAAGCCCTTCGGCGATCGCGAAGAGTTCCGCTTCAGCCCGGACGGCAAGAGCATCGTGTTCGCGGCGCGCATCGCCGGCAAGACCGAGGCCTGGTCGACCAACTTCGACCTGTACACCGTGCCTGCAGCCGGCGGCAGCGCGCCGCGCAATCTCACCGCTGACAATCCGGCCTGGGACACCAAGGGCGTGTTCTCGCCAGACGGCAGTACCCTCGCCTATCTGGCGATGGCGCGCCCCGGGTTCGAGGCGGACCGTTACCAGATCATGCTAATGGACGTGGCGAGTGGCGTTAAACGCAAGCTGGCGGCGGACTGGGACCGCTCGGCCGGCAGCCTGCAGTGGCGCGCCGACGGCAAGGCGCTGGTGGTCGACGCCGAGGACATCGGCCAGCATCGCTTGTTCTCGATTGACGTTGCAAATGGCAAGGTGACGCCGTTGACCGACAAGGGCGCGATCGGCGCCTTCGACTTGCGCGGCGATACCGTCGTCTACACCCAGGCCAACCTCGCCTCGGGCGCGCAATTATTCTCGATGAAGCTGGGCGGCAAGCCGGTGCAGCTGACGACGTTGAATACCGAACGTTTGGCCGATGTGCGTTGGGGCGAGTACGAGCAGTTCAGCTTTACGGGCGCCAATGGCGACACCGTCTACGGTCACGTGATGAAACCGTGGAACGCGGAGCCTGGTAAAAAATATCCGGTCGCCTTCCTGGTGCACGGCGGGCCGCAGGGCAGTTTCGGCAACGGCTGGAGCTACCGCTGGAATCCTCAGGTGTACGCGGGCGCGGGCTACGCCACCGTGTTCATCGACTTCCACGGCTCGACCGGTTACGGCCAGAAGTTCACGGATTCGATCAGCGGCGACTGGGGCGGCAAGCCGCTCGAGGATTTGCAGAAGGGCCTGGCGGCGGCGGTGCAGAAATTCCCGTGGCTCGACCGTGGGCGCAGCTGCGCGCTGGGCGCTTCGTATGGCGGCTACATGATGAACTGGATCGCGGGGAACTGGAACGACGGCTTCCGCTGCCTGGTCAACCATGACGGCGTGTTCGACAGCCGCGGCATGGCCTACTCGACCGAGGAGCAGTGGTTCACGGATTGGGAAAACGGCGGCGCCTATTTCAACGTGCCGGAGAACCATGAGCGCTTCAACCCGGTCCACCACGTGAACAAGTGGAAGACGCCGATGCTGGTGATCCAGGGCGACCTCGATTTCCGCATCCCGACCGCGCAGGCGCTCGGCACCTTCACGGCGCTGCAGCGCAGGGGGATCGACAGCCAGTTGCTGGTGTTCCCGGACGAGAACCACTGGGTGCTCAAGCCGGCGAACTCGGTGCAGTGGCATCGCACGGTGCTGAAGTGGCTGGATGGGTACCTGAAGCCTTGAAGCTTGTTTGATTCCGATGATAGAAAAAAAGAAGGCCGCTTTCGCGGCCTTCTTTTCAACTCACCATCTTTGCAGACTGGTGAGTATGCGTCATACCAGATTAGGCGTCAGCGGTGCCAGCAACGTCAGTGCAACCAGCTGGGCGGAATTTCTTTTCGATTGCGTCGGTGCTGCAAGCGTACTGGCCGGCGCCGTTGCGTTCGAGTTTGATGGTAGCACCAGTGCCCAGACGGCCAGGGCTCTTGATCGCGCAGGTCAGGACTGGAGCGTAGGTTGCTGCGGTGCCCGGTTCAGCGACGGTGATCGTGCAATTGCCGGTTTCCGATGCCAGACCCGACTTCGCCAGGTAAGCTGCGGCGTCTGCTGCGCTACCTTCGACAACGGCCAGTTCATAGCCAGTCTTGCCAGCTGCGATTTCAGAGTAGCCAGCGGATGCCTTCGACTTGGCGATGTAGTCCTGGTATGCCGGGATGGCGACAGCTGCCAGGATACCGATAATCGCGACGACGATCATCAGTTCGATCAGGGTGAAACCGCCTTGGGCTTTCTTAGCTTGCAGTTGCTGTTTGAAGTTCATGTTCATCTCTCCGGGTTGGGTAGTACAAGGTTGTTTGGGTTACTGCTTCTTGCCACGCTTACCTATATGCAAGCGGTGTGCCAGCCCCAAAAACCCTGATTTTATTAATTCGGAGATAAGAAAACGGCGTTCTAACGCAGGTTTTGGCTTGAGCGATGACAAATTTTGTCATCTGAGCTCAGCAATATTTGTCACTCGAGAAGTTTATGTGACGCAATTCGTCATGTTGTGGAGAAATGTTGTCAGACCAGGCCATGCCAGCTTTCGGCAGGCGGAAAAAAACGGAGCGCTTTCGCGCTCCGTTCTTGTCGACCTTGTCGAAACAGTCAGATTACAGCATCGCTTTCAGCAGGCGAGCCATTTCCGACGGGTTCTTGGTGACGGTGATGCCGCAGGCTTCCATGATTTCCAGCTTGGCTTGCGCGGTGTCTGCGCCGCCCGAGATCAGCGCGCCGGCGTGGCCCATGCGCTTGCCCGGTGGCGCGGTGACGCCGGCGATGAAGCCAACGACCGGCTTCTTCATGTTGTCCTTGATCCACTGAGCGGCGTTCGCTTCGTCCGGACCGCCGATTTCGCCGATCATGATGACCGCGTCGGTGTCAGGATCGTCGTTGAACATGCGCATCACGTCGATGTGCTTCAGACCGTTGATCGGGTCGCCGCCGATGCCGACTGCCGACGACTGGCCCAGGCCCAGTGCGGTCAGCTGGCCGACTGCTTCATAGGTCAGGGTGCCCGAACGCGACACGACGCCGATACGGCCCTTGCGGTGGATGTGACCCGGCATGATGCCGATCTTGATTTCGTCCGGGGTGATCAGGCCTGGGCAGTTCGGGCCCAGCAGCAGGGTCTTCGAACCGGCTTTGGCCATACGGTCCTTGACTTCCATCATGTCACGGACAGGGATGCCTTCGGTGATGCAGATTGCCAGGTCCAGCTCGGCTTCGACGGCTTCCCAGATCGCGGCGGCTGCGCCTGCTGGTGGGACGTAGATCACCGACACGGTCGCGCCGGTTTCCGATGCGGCTTCCTTGACGGTTGCGTAGATCGGGATGCCTTCGAAATCTTCGCCGGCTTTCTTCGGGTTCACGCCGGCCACGAAGGCTTCACGGCCGTTCGCGTAGTCGCGGCACATGCGGGTGTGGAACTGGCCGGTCTTGCCGGTGATACCTTGGGTGATGACTTTGGTGTCTTTATTAATCAGAATCGACATTTTGTATTCCTTCGCGAATTAGGCTTGGCCAGCAGCAGCGGCGACGACCTGCTTCGCTGCGTCTTCCATGGTGTCTGCGGCGATGATCGGCAGACCGGAGTCGGCCAGCATCTTCTTGCCCAGGTCTTCGTTGGTGCCCTTCATGCGGACCACCAGCGGCACTTTCAGCGAGACAGCTTTCGATGCGGTGATGACGCCTTCGGCGATCACGTCGCAGCGCATGATGCCGCCGAAGATGTTGACCAGGATGGCTTTCAGGCCAGGGTTCTTCAGCATGATCTTGAATGCTTCGGTCACTTTCTCTGCAGTCGCGCCACCGCCGACGTCGAGGAAGTTGGCCGGCTCGCCGCCGAACAGCTTGATAGTGTCCATGGTTGCCATGGCCAGGCCGGCGCCGTTAACCAGGCAGCCGATGTTGCCGTCGAGCGAGATGTAAGCCAGGTCGAACTTCGATGCTTCGACTTCGGCCGGATCTTCTTCGTCCAGGTCGCGGTAGGCGACGATTTCCGGATGACGGAACAGGGCGTTCGGGTCGAAGTTGAACTTGGCGTCCAGGGCGATGACTTTACCGTCGCCGGTGACGATCAGCGGATTGATCTCGGCCAGCGAGCAGTCGGTTTCCCAGTAGGCTTTGTACAGGCCTTGCAGATTGGTGCGGGCGGCTGCGATCGAGCCTTCCGGCACGCCGATCTTGCGGGCGACGTCGTCAGCCTGCGCGTCGGTCAGGCCGACCGACGGCTCGATCACGACGTTGTGGATTTTTTCCGGGTTGCTGTGCGCGACTTCTTCGATGTCCATGCCGCCTTCCGACGAGGCCATCAGCACGATCTTCTGGGTAACGCGGTCGGTGACCAGCGACACGTACAGCTCTTGCTTGATGTCCGCGCCTTCTTCGATCAGCAGGCGGCGCACTTTCTGGCCTTCCGGGCTGGTCTGGTGGGTGATCAGCTGCATGCCCATGATCTGGTCGGCGTATTCCTTGACCTGTTCCAGCGACTTGGCAACCTTGACGCCGCCGCCTTTACCACGGCCACCGGCATGGATCTGCGCCTTGACGACCCAGACCGGGCCGCCCAGCTCTTCAGCGGCCTTGACGGCCTCTTCCACGTTCATGCACGGAATGCCGCGCGGAACGGTCACTCCAAATTTTCGGAGGATCTCTTTGCCTTGATACTCATGGATCTTCATGCTGGCTTCCCTTCTTTTCTATGTACTGATGAGAAATACGGTTGAACTAATGGATAACAACGATACAAACAGCGAATCCTAACCCGACACGGCCTTGATCGACCAGCGGGGATAGTAGGCGGCGACCACGGGACCATCGCTGCGCAGCGCATGGCAACGATCGATCTCGAAGGGCCGCTCGGCCGAGGCAGGGTTGGCGGACGCATCGTTGCGGTCGTCGAACTCGTCGTCGGCATAGGCTTGCAGCGCTGCCGTGGGCAGCACCTGGGCCAATTCGGTCAGGTGGGTGCAGCCGAGCACGCCGGTAAGGCGGTCTTTCAGGTGCAACCGGAAATGGTTCATCAGCGATAGCCCGATCAGCTTCTTGTAGGCAGGGCCGATCGTCTCGCAGAACCCGGGATACGGAACGGAATCGGACGCGGCTTCGGCGTCTACGATGGTCAGCGCGCGGTCAATGGTCACGCGCAGCTTGAGGTCGTGCAGCGGCACCCCGGCCGGGCGATCGCCGGAAGGGAGCTGGATGTCACGGGTTTTGACGTCGCGGATACTGGCGTCCAGATCCCACAGGCCATCATCGCGCGCATAGGCTTCGACGGTGATGGCGCGCGTATGCCGGAGCGAGCGCGATACGGGAGGAGACAGGGGCATAAAAACCGTTGCCGCTTGCGCGGCGTTAATGGTGCAGCCAGTGTGCTATATGCACGTTGCCGTAGCTTCTACGGAAACAACCGCTCATGCGGCGCTGCTTAAACCGTGAAAGTTTAGCACAGCATGTTGTCGGTTGCACTGCAACAAAGAGCTTTTTGCCGCGCAGCAGCAGGTTGCAGAGTGGTTTATTGCTGAGTGGGCAAGGTTGCCGGCGGCTGGACAGGTTGGATGCTTGGTAGGGCCAATTGATGAGTTGCAGTGCGCGCCCTGCCCGGCGGTCCTCAGCGATTGCCTGGTCGGCAGGCGTTGCCATAGGCTTCGGCATAAGGTTTGTCGAAACACACTTCCAGTCCCTCGACGACGTCGATATTGGGCGGCCAACGGATTTTCCGCTTCACCCCGTCGGCGAAGGCGACTTCCATATAGCCGTCGACGACGGGCGGAACGTCCGGACCGACCGGCGGCGGGACGGCGGACAGTGCCAGCCTGGCCCGTTGCAGTGCCGCCTTGTTCCTGCCCAGGAAAGCGATGGTGGCGTCGACGTAGGCATTCCAGCCTGCCTTGTCTTGTTCGGCAGGCTTGTACGATCGCTTCATTAAAGCGATTGCTTCTGGATACTGTCCGGCGTTCGCCCGTAACTGTGCCTCGTGCCAGAACATCAGGCCGGAGTTCGTGTTGTGCGCTTGCTGGTAGTCGCGCAGCAGGTCGGCTGCGACCAGGGTGCAGCCGGGCATGTTCGACAGTTGGCGCCATCCGCCGAACAGGTCCTGGTCAAATTGTCGCTCGTCAAGGGCAAGCAGCCCTGCGCGGTCATGCGGACAGCGCTCGGCGTCGGCTTCCTGCGCGCTGGCGATGCTGGCGAAGGGGGCGACGATAGCGGCTAGCAGGATGGTGAGAACAGGTTGTCGCATGACTCGCCCGCTGAGTTGAGGTGAGCAATAACTTACCACAGACGCCAATGCTGCCGAGGCTGTCGTAGGGTGGGCGGCTCGACCCACGATGGTGACCGGCCCGGATCGCCTGCGCCGCCCACCCTACGGGAACCAGGCGCGGCGGGAGGAGATCTTGTGCGTTATGGCGAGCGCGTTAACGGACAAGCGCCAGCGTGCAGCGCCATCGCCCGTTGAGGAATATGCCGGGGCATATCGGGGATGACGCTCCACGCTGGCGCCGGAGCTGCGCCCTTCGGAACGGGAGCGCGAGGAATGGGGGTGATATGCGCAGGCTTGCGGCCGTGCCTGTCATATCGTCGAAGCCAGCCTGGGGCCAGGCGGACTCCGCAGGCGGCAGGTTCGACCTAAAAAACCTGCCTACAGCTCGTCGTCGTCGGGAGCGCCCTGCATCGCGATCCGCGCAGCGCGTTGGGAGAACCCACGCTGCAACAGGAAGCGCATCTGCTTGGCACGCTCGGCCGCATCGACGGCGACGGTGCCGAACTTGCGTTGCCAGACTTCACTGGCACGCGCCGTTTCGGTATCGGCCAGCGAGGCCTTGATCTCGGCCAGCGCTTCACCATTGAGGCCGTGGCTTTGCAGCTCGGCCATCACGCGGCTGTTACCGAAACGACCCGCCTTCCTGTGGACCAGGGATTCGGCGAAACGTTCCTGCGACAGCCAGTTATTTTTTTCAAGGAAATCCAGGAGGGCTTCCACGTCATCGCCCTCCTCGGCATAACGAGCCAGCTTGCGGCCCAGCTCGAGCCTGCTGTGTTCGCGCATCGAGAGGAAACGAAGCGCGCGTCCTTTCAGGCTGAGCTGGGGTGCCGGCATAGGCTGTTGCTACTCTTCAGGCAACCCGGCGATTACTCGCCGACCGCCTTCAGCGAGGCCTTGCCACCATCCTTGCCGCCGTCTTCGACAGCAGCCAGCACCGGCGGCAGTTCACGCACGCCCAGGGCGGCACGAACCTTGTTCTCGATTTCGCGCGCCAGGGCCGGACGGTCTTTCAGGAACTGGCGTGCGTTGTCCTTGCCCTGACCGATGCGCTCGCCGTTGTACGAATACCAGGAACCCGACTTCTCGACGACCTTGTTGTCGGCGCCCAGGTCCAGGATCTCGCCTTCGCGCGACGTGCCTTCTCCATACAGGATGTCGAAGTGGGCTTCCTTGAACGGCGGCGCGATCTTGTTCTTGACGACCTTGACCTTGGTTTCGTTACCGATGACTTCATCACCCGACTTGATCGAGCCGGTACGGCGGATGTCCAGGCGCACGGAGGCGTAGAACTTCAGCGCGTTACCGCCGGTGGTGGTTTCCGGGCTGCCGAACATCACACCGATCTTCATGCGGATCTGGTTGATGAAGATGACCAGGGTGTTGGTGCGGTTGATCGAGCCGGTGAGTTTACGCAGCGCCTGGGACATCAGGCGAGCCTGCAGGCCCGGCAGCGAATCGCCCATGTCGCCTTCGATCTCGGCGCGCGGGGTCAGTGCCGCCACCGAGTCGATGACCACCAGGTCGACCGAACCCGAACGCACCAGGGCGTCGGTGATTTCCAGGGCTTGCTCGCCGGTGTCCGGCTGCGAGATCAGCAGCTCGTCCAGCTTGATGCCCAGCTTTTGCGCATAGGTCACGTCGAGCGCGTGCTCGGCGTCGATGAAGGCGCAGGTGCCACCCAATTTTTGCATCTGGGCGATGGTTTGCAGGGTCAGCGTGGTTTTACCCGACGATTCCGGACCGTAGATCTCGACGATACGGCCGCGCGGCAGGCCACCGACGCCGAGCGCGATATCCAGGCCGAGCGAGCCGGTGGAAACAGTCTGCACTTCCTCGACAGGCGTATTGGCATCCATGCGCATGACCGAGCCCTTGCCGAACTGCTTTTCAATTTGCGCCAGGGCGGCGGCCAGCGCCTTGCCCTTTTCAGCGACGTTTAGTGCGGTTTTTTTGTCGTCCATGGTGTACTTTCAGCTGTGGAGTAGGCAAGGTAGGGTCACTACCGCGCAAATCAAGATCGCCACCGTAATAAATACTGTATAAAAATCCAGTGGTTCGAACAAGCAAAATCAAGCCACTACTGTATATAAATCCAGTGGTTTTAGCAAGCGAAAAAAGCCGGTGTGTTGTATCGGCGAAGGCTCGCATTGTTGAGATAAATCAAACACAATAGGGCCTGTCAAAGGTCTAACGTTTTACCAGGTGCCCCCCATGCGAATTCTGCTCGCCGAAGATGATAGCGTACTTGCCGACGGGCTCACGCGTTCCCTGCGCCAGTCCGGCTACGCCATCGATTGCGTCAAGAACGGCCAGGATGCCGACACGGCCCTGTCCACCCAGGAGTTCGATCTCCTCATTCTCGACCTCGGCCTGCCCAAGCTGTCCGGCCTGGAAGTGCTGCGCCGCCTGCGCGCCCGTTCCTCGCTGCTGCCGGTACTGATCCTCACCGCCGCCGACTCGGTCGAGCAGCGCGTCGAGGGCCTGGACCTCGGCGCCGACGACTACATGGCCAAGCCCTTCGCCCTGTCCGAGCTGGAGGCGCGGGTGCGCGCCCTGACCCGGCGCGGCGCCGGCGGCGGCCCCACCGTCGTGAAGCACGGCCCGCTGGTGTACGACCAGGTCGGCCGCAGCGCCTACATCAATGACCAGATGCTCGACCTGTCGGCGCGCGAGCTCGGCCTGCTCGAAGTGCTGCTGGCGCGCACCGGGCGCCTGGTCTCGAAAGAGCAGCTGGTCGACCATCTGTGCGAATGGGGCGAAGAAGTCTCGAACAACGCCATCGAGGTCTACGTGCACCGCCTGCGCAAGAAGATCGAGGTCGGCGGCGTGCGCATCGCCACCGTGCGCGGCCTCGGCTACTGCCTCGAAAAATACGCCGACACCCCGCGCAGCGCCACGCTCGAGAGCAAGTGAACGACCGCGACGCCGGGCTCGAGGCCGGCCCGCCGGGCACAGGACCGGTCGCAACGCACGCCCCGCTCTACGTCCCGCCGAATCCGGAGCCGGACGAGAACATCCGCCACTCGCTGTTCGGCGAGATCCTCGACTGGATGCTGGCGCCGTTGCTGCTGCTGTGGCCGATGAGCATCGCGATTACCTACCTGGTGGCGAAGTCGATCGCCAACCAGCCCTTCGACGATGCGCTGGAAGACCGGGTCACGGTGCTGTCGCAGCAGATCCGCACCGTGTCCGGCAAGCCGGTGGTGCAGCTGCCCGGCAGCGCGCGCGACGTGCTGCGCGCCGACGACGTCGACAGCGTCTACTTCCAGATCAGCGGCCCCGCCGGCCTGCACCTGGACGGCGACCGCGACCTGCCGCGCCCGCGCCCGGGGAGCGGCGACGACTTCGCGCGCGGCGGCGCGGTGGCCTTCCGCAACGACAGCATCCACGGTTCTCCGGTGCGGGTCGCATATGCCTATGTGAACCTGGATCCGCTGCGCGAACCCGGCACGGCTTCCGACCCGGCGCCGGATCTCGCCCTGGTGCAGGTGGCCGAAACGCTGGACAAGCGCGCCAACCTCGCCAACGAAATCATCCGCGGCGTGATCCTGCCCCAGTTCATCATCCTGCCGGTGATCCTGGCCCTGGTCTGGTTCGCCCTGTCGCGCGGACTCTCTCCGCTGGCCGAGCTGCAGGAACGGATCCGCGCGCGGCCGCAGGACGATCTGTCGCCGATCGATCCGCGCCAGGTGCCGGAAGAGATCTCGCCGCTGGTGGGCTCCTTCAACGACATGCTGCAGCGCCTGGCCCGGACCGTCGAGATGCAGAAGCGCTTCATCGCCGACGCCGCGCACCAGATGAAGACGCCGCTGGCCGGCATGCGCATGCAGTCCGAGCTGGCGCTGCGCCAGGTCGACCCGGACGAGATCCACCAGTCGCTCGAGCAGCTGGCCAAGAGTTCGGAATCGGCCACGCGCCTGGTGAACCAGCTGCTGGCCCTGGCGCGTGCCGAGAACCAGCCGCACACCGGCCTGGCCTTCGACGAGATCGATCTGGCCCGGCTGGCGCGCGCCACCGTGCAGGACTGGGTGCAGGCCTCGTTTGCCAGCCACATCGACCTCGGCGTCGAATTGCCGGACGAGCCGCAGCACGCGCCCCGGCGCATCGCCGGCAACGCCATGATGCTGCGCGAGCTGCTGTCGAACCTGATCGACAACGCACTGCGCTACACGCCCGCGGGCGGCAGCGTGACGGTGCGGGTGCGGCGCGACGGCGAGCACGCCCTGCTGGAAGTCGAGGATACCGGCCCCGGCATCGCCCCCGCCGAACGCGCCCACGTGTTCGAGCGCTTCTACCGCATCCTCGGCAGCAATGTTGCCGGCAGCGGCCTGGGGCTGGCCATCGTGCGCGAGATCGCCCAGCAGCACGGCGCCGAGATCGACATCTTCAACAACCCGCGCAGCCATTCCAAGAAGTACCCGGGCAGCCTGTTCCGCCTGACCTTCCCGCCCCCCGTCCAGGACTCCATCGATGCCGACTGAAACCGATCACGCGCGCCTGCTGGCCGCGCGCGCCGCCCACTGGGAACACACCCGGCGCATGACCGCGGTGCTGCTGGTGCTGTGGCTGACGACCTGCTTCGGCACCATCTTCTTCGCGCGCGAGCTGTCGCACCTGTCGATCTTCGGCTGGCCGCTGTCCTTCTACATGGCGGCCCAGGGCGCCTCGCTGGTGTCGCTCGCCGTGATCGCCTTCTACGGCTGGCGCATGCGGGTGCTCGACCGGCGCCACCGGGCCATGCTTCAGAACACCCAGGAGGACGCGTGAGCCAAGCCAAGCCGCCCTACTTCCGCAAGCTATCGCGCTACTACCTCTGGTACACCGCCTGCTTCGCCCTGTTCCTTGTTGCCCTGGCCCTGCTCGAGCAGGAAGGCATGCCGCGCCTGTGGATTGGCTACATCTTCATGTTCGCCACCATCGCGCTGTACGCCACCATCGGCGTGATCGCGCGCACCTCGAACGTCACCGAATACTACGTGGCCGGCAGGCGGGTGCCGGCCCTGTTCAACGGCATGGCCACCGCCGCCGACTGGATCTCGGCGGCCAGCTTCATCAGCCTGGCCGGGGGGCTGTATTTGTACGGCTTCGACAGCCTGGCCTACATCATGGGCTGGACCGGCGGCTACGTGCTGGTGGCCCTCCTGATCGCGCCCTACCTGCGCAAATTCGCGCAATACACCATCCCGGACTTCCTGGCGGCGCGCTACGGCGGCGGCGCGGGCGGGCGCGGCGGGCCGGTGCGCGCCCTCGCGGTGGGCGCCACCATCGTGGTCTCGTTCACCTACGTGGTGGCGCAGATCTACGCGGTGGGCCTGATCTGCTCGCGCTTCACCGGGGTCGACTTCTCGGTCGGGATCTTCCTGGGGCTGGCCAGCATCCTGGTGTGTTCCTTTCTCGGCGGGATGCGCGGCATCACCTGGACCCAGGTGGCGCAGTACATCATCCTGCTGGTCGCCTTTTTGATTCCGACCATCTGGCTGTCGGCCAAGCATGCCGACAATCCGATCCCGCAAGTGGCCTACGGCTCGCTGCTGCCCAAGCTGGCGGCGCGCGAGGAGCAGCTGGCCAAGGATCCGCGCGAGGAGCAGGTGCGCGCCGAATTCCGGCGCCGCGCCGAGGAATACGGCGCCCGCATCGCGGCGCTGCCGGCATCGTGGGAAGCGGGCAAGCTCGAGGCCCAGCGCGCGCTGGCCGAGGTGCGCGCCCGCAATGCCTCGCTGGGCGAGGTGCGCCAGGCCGAGCGCGACCTGAATACCTACCCGGGGTCCGCCGATGAAGCACGCGCGCGCTGGCGCGACGCGCGCGACGCCAACCTGGCGCGCGCCCGGCCGCCCGAGCCGCATGCGACGCCTTTCCCCGGCGCCACCGAGGCGGAATCGGACAAGCGCCGCAACAACTTCATGGCGGTGGTTTTCTGCCTGATGTTCGGCACCGCCGCCCTGCCTCACATCCTGATGCGCGCCTACACCACGCCCTCGGTCAACGAGACCCGGGTGTCGGTGTTCTGGACCCTGTTCTTCATCCTGCTGATCTACCTGACCATTCCAGCCCTCGCGGTGCTGGCCAAGTACGACATCTACACCTCGCTGGTGGGCAGCGACTACAGCGCGCTGCCGACCTGGATCTCGTACTGGGCCAACGTGGACAAGATCGCGCCGCTGATCAAGGTGGCCGACATCAACGGCGACGGCGTGGTGCAGCTGGCGGAACTGGTGATCGACGCCGACGTGCTGGTGCTGGCGACGCCGGAAATCGGCGGCCTGCCCTACGTGATCTCGGGCCTGGTCGCGGCTGGCGGCCTGGCGGCGGCGCTGTCCACCGCCGACGGCCTGCTGCTGGCGATCTCGAACGCGCTGTCGCATGACGTCTACTACAAGATGGTCGACCCGGGCGCCTCGACCCAGAAGCGGGTCACGATCTCGAAACTGCTGCTGCTGGCGGTGGCCTTCATCGCGGCCTATGCGGCTTCGCAGCGGCCGGCCGATATCCTGTCGCTGGTCGGAGCGGCGTTCTCGCTGGCCGGGTCGACCCTGTTCCCGGTACTGGTGCTGGGCGTGTTCTGGAAACGCGCCAACCATACCGGGGCGATCGCCGGCATGGTGACGGGATTGATGGTGTGTTTGTGGTACATGCTGCGCGCCAGCCCGACCCTGGGCGGCAGCCTGGATGCGTCGTGGCTGGGCATCCAGCCGCTGGCGGCGGGGGTGTTCGGGGTGCCGGCGGGGCTGCTGGCAACGGTCATCGGGAGCCTGCTCAGCGCGCCGCCGAGCCAGGCCAGCATGGGCATGGCCGACTACATCCGCGCGCCGGAGCAGGAAGGCTGAGCTGGGTGCATGCGTGCGGCATGAAAGCATGCCGCACCATGTTATCGGCGCATCGATGCTGGTATCGTGGCCGTGACTATTCCAACGAACCGAGACGATGTCCATTCTTTCCCGCACGCTGCCTGCCCTAACCCTTCTTGCCCTTCTTGCCGTGCCCGCGGCTTACGCCCAGGCGCCGGCCCGGGTGCCGATCGACGCCTTCTTCGCCAACCCGCAACTGGACGACGCCGCGCTGTCGCCGAGCGGGCGCTACCTGGCCGCGATCTCGGGCGTGCCCGGCCGGCGCGATGCGCTGGTGGTGCTCGACCTGCAGGAAAACAAGCCGGTCCGGGTCGCTGGCTTCCACGACGCCGACATCCTCGAGTTCGAGTGGGTGAACGACGAGCGCCTGATGTTCAACGTCAGCGACAAGCAGGCCGGCCCAGGCGGCCGCGAGCTCGCCACCGGCCTGTACGCGGTCGACCGCGACGGCAGCGCCCTGCGCCAGCTGGCCCACCGGCGCGGGCCCCAGGATGCGCAGGACGCCAGCTCCAACCTGATCCGCCGCATCCTGCCCTGGAACACCTTCATGCTCGGCCAGCGCGGCCCCCAGGATTCGAACTGGACCTACGTGGTCAGCCCGGAGTTCAACAGCCTCGGCGAAGTGCGCACGGTCAGCCTGCTACAGCTCGACACCCGCACCGGCAACACCCGCCCCGTCAAGCGCCCCGGCAACGTCGACAGCTGGCTGCTCGACAATGCGGGCGAGCCGCGCCTGGCTACCCAGCGCGAGGGCGGCCAGACCACGATCTACTACCGCCAGCCGGGCGGCGACGAGTGGCGCACGATCGCGCAATTCGCCACGTATGCCGGCACCCGCGGCGCCTTCACGCCGCTCGGCTTCGGCGCCGACGGCACCCTGTTCGTGCTGGCCCAGGCGGGCCGCGACACCGCCTCGCTGCATACCTTCGACCTCGCCACCGGCAAGCTCAGCCCGGAACCGGTGGTGGTCACCCGCGGCTACGATTTCACTGGCAGCCTGGTGACCCGACGCGGCGCGGTGCTGGGCGCCGCGATCGAGACCGACGCCCAGACCAGCGTCTGGTTCGACCAAGGGATGCAGGCAGTGCAGCAGGCCGTCGACAAGCAGCTCCCTGGCACCGTCAACATGCTCTCGGTGCCCGCGCAGCCGGACGCGCAGTGGGTGCTGGTGCGCTCGTATTCGGACACGCGGCCGGTGACCTGGCGCGCCTACAATGCGAAGACCGGCGCCCTGTTGCTGGTCGGGAAAAGCCGCGAAGGTATCGATCCGGCGCGCATGGGACGCCAGGACCCGGTGCGCTACAAGGCGCGCGACGGCCGCGAGATCCCGGCCCTGCTCACCTTGCCGCCCGGCGGCGCGAAGAAGAACCTGCCGCTGGTGGTGCTTGTGCACGGCGGCCCCTATGTGCGCGGCAACCACTGGGGCTGGAACGGAGAAACCCAGTTCCTGGCCTCGCGCGGCTACGCGGTGCTGGAACCCGACTACCGCGGCAGCCGCGGCTACGGCCAGGCCCACTACCGCGCCGGCTGGCGCCAGTGGGGCCTGGCGATGCAGGACGACGTCGCCGACGGCGCGCGCTGGGCGATCGCGCAGGGCTACGCCGACCCGCAGCGCATCTGCATCGCGGGCGGCAGCTACGGCGGCTACGCGGCGCTGATGGGCCTGGTGAAGGACCCGGACCTGTTCAAGTGCGCGGTCAACTACCTCGGCGTCACCGACATCAACCTGCTCTACGACGGCCACTGGAGTTCCAAGGACGACCTGCAGAGCGACTACCGCACCCACGGCATGCCGCTGCTGGTCGGCGACCAGGTCAAGGACGCGGCCCAGCTCAAGGCGACGTCACCGATCGAACAGGCGGCGCGCATCACCCAGCCGGTGCTGCTGGCCTACGGCGGTGCGGACCGGCGCGTGCCGATCTACCACGGCAGCAAGTTCCGGGATGCGGTGGCGGCGCATAACAAGGGGGTGGAGTGGGTGGAGTACCAGGAGGAGGGGCATGGGTGGACGCAGTTAGCGACGCGGGTGGATTTCTGGGGGCGGGTGGAGAAGTTTTTGGACAAGCACATTGGAAGTAAGCGCTAGGGGCTGCTCGAGCAAAATTGGGTTCCGGCCTTCGCCGGAACCCAAGTTCGTCGCATCCCGCGAACGCATAAAAAACGGGCGCCCTCGGCGCCCGTTTTCATCACGCACAACAATCGTTATTGAACGATCGTCTGCGCCTGGCCTTCTTCACGCGCACGAATCTCGCCAATCCGGTACACGGTCTCCCCCGCCGCCTTCAGCTGCGCAATCGCCGCCTCCGCATTCTCCTTCGCCACGATCACGGTCATCCCGATCCCGCAGTTGAACACGCGGTGCATCTCCGCATCCGCCACGCCGCCGTGCTGCTGCAGCCAGGTGAACAGCGGTGGCATGGTCCACGACGAGGCGTCCAGCACGGCGGTCAGGTTCTCGCCCAGCACGCGCGGGATGTTCTCGACCAGGCCGCCGCCGGTGATGTGCACCAGGCCCTTCACTTCCATCGACGCGATCAGCGCCAGGATCGGCTTCACGTACAGGCGGGTCGGCGCCATCAGCACGTCGGACAGTTTACGGCCGTGGAAGTCGGCTTCCAGGTCCGGATTGGCCACTTGAATAATCTTGCGCACCAGCGAATAGCCGTTCGAGTGGATGCCCGACGAGGCCAGGCCCAGCACGACGTCGCCCGGTACGATCTTGCTGCCGTCGATGATCTGCGATTTTTCCACCGCGCCGACGGCGAAGCCGGCCAGGTCGTATTCGCCGTCCGGGTACATGCCCGGCATCTCGGCGGTCTCGCCGCCCAGCAGCGCGCAGCCGGACTCTTCGCAGCCCTGGGCGATGCCCTTGACCACGGCGGTCGCGGTCGCCACGTCCAGTTTGCCGCAGGCAAAGTAGTCGAGGAAGAACAGCGGCTCGGCGCCCTGCACCAGGATGTCGTTGACGCTCATCGCCACCAGGTCGATGCCGACGGTGTCGTGGCGGTTCAGTTCGAAGGCGAGTTTCAGCTTGGTGCCGACGCCGTCGGTGCCGGAGACCAGCACCGGTTCCTTGAACTTCTTGCTGATCTCGAACAGCCCCCCGAAACCGCCGATGCCGCCGAGGACACCCTCGCGCATGGTGCGCTTGGCAAACGGCTTGATCGCTTCGACCAGGGCGTCGCCTGCATCGATATCGACACCGGCGTCGCGGTAGGAGAGGGAAACATTAGATGGTTGGCTCATGGTATTTAGCAGCGGAGGCGGTAAAATAGAAGGCGGCGACCCAAACCTGGTCAATCCGCTATTCTAGCAAAACGGCCTCCACGAACTTCCGTTTCTTATACTGCTTAACAAAATAACAATAACGGCATGCCTTTTTTCCTGACCCCGGAGCCCAACCCATCCCAGTCCCAAACGGCGGTGGCGCGATGAGTTCCAGCACAGGCTCGATAACCCCATGAAGCAGCTGGTGCTCGACTTAGGCGCCGAGCCGGCGCACAGCCTCGACACCTTCCAGGTGGGCGAGAATGCGGAACTGGCGCACCTGATGCACCAGTTCGCGCAGCGCGCGTCGCGCGAGCATTACGCCTACCTGTGGGGCGACACCGGCGCCGGCAAGACCCACCTGCTGCAGGCCCTGGCCGCCAGCCCGGCCTCGCGCTACATCCCCTGCGACGCCCCGGCCGCGGAATTCACGCACAGCCCGGACATCACCCTCTACCTGCTCGACGATACCGACCGCCTGTCACCCAGGCGCCAGATCGACGCCTTCGCCCTGTTCAACCAGGTGCGCGAGCACGGCGCCTACATGGTCTGCACCGGGCCGGTGCCGCCGGCCGTGCTGGGGGTGCGCGAAGACCTGCGCACGCGCATGGGATGGGGATTGATCTACCAGATCAAGGGCCTGTCGGACGACGAGAAGATCGCCGCGCTGACCCAGGCCGCGGAAGCGCGCGGTTTGACGCTGTCGGCCAGCGTGTTACCCTATTTGTTGTCTCACTTCAAACGCGACATGCGGTCGCTGGCGACGATGCTGGACGCCCTCGACCAGTATTCGCTCGAGACCCAGCGTCCCGTCACCCTGCCGCTGCTGCGTGATTTGTTGCTGCAAGAAAACCAGCAGTCGGAAACCAAAGAATGAAAAACCTTGCGCTGTTCGACCTCGACCATACCCTGCTGCCGATCGATTCGGACTATGAGTGGGGCGAGTTCCTGGTCCGCATTGGCGCCGTGAACGAAGCCGATTTCCGCCGCCGCAACGACGAATTCTTCGCCCAGTACCAGGCCGGCATCCTCGATCCGGTCGAGTACCTCGAATTCGCCCTCGGCACCCTGGCCGGTTTTTCGCGCGCCGAACTGGACGCCATCTACGCGCGCTATATGGCGGAGGTGATCGAGCCGGCCATCAAGCCGAAAGCGCTGGCGCTGGTGCGCGAGCACCAGGCGGCGGGCGACCTGGTGGCCATCATCACCGCGACGAATTACCACATCACGGCGCCGATCGCGGCCCGCTTCGGCGTCGAGCACCACATCGGCGCGATGCCGGAATACGACGCGGACGGCAAGCTGACCGGCAAACTGGTCGGCACTCCGACTTCGGGCCCCGGCAAGATCACCCACATGCACGCCTGGCTGGAACGCCTCGGCACGCGTTTCGAAAATTTCGAACGCTGCCACTTCTACAGCGACTCGCACAACGACCTGCCGCTGCTGTCGATCGTCAGCCATCCGGTCGCCACCAACCCGAGCGCCAAGCTCGCCGCCCATGCCCAGGCGCAGGGTTGGCCAACACTTCATCTATTCAATGATTAAGAAATTCATCCGCAAGATCCTCGGCGTGAAAGACGACGGCCGCGACCCGACCCAACCCATCATCCTGGGGCCCGACGAGCACAAGATCGACCCGCGCCTGGTGTCGCGCAATGCGATCACGGTGACCCAGACCCTGCAGGAAGCCGGCTTCCAGGCCTTCGTTGTCGGCGGCGCCGTGCGCGACCTGCTGCTGGGCGTGAAGCCCAAGGACTTCGACATCGCCACCGACGCCACGCCCGAGCAGGTGAAAAAGCTGTTCCGGCGCGCCTTCATCATCGGGCGCCGCTTCCAGATCGTGCACGTGATGTTCGGCCAGGACCTGCTGGAAGTGACGACCTTCCGCGGCAACGGCAGCGACAACGCGCCGAAGGACGAACACGGCCGGGTCCTGCGCGACAATAACTTCGGCCCGCAGCACGAAGATGCGGCGCGGCGCGACTTCACCATCAATGCCATGTACTACGACCCGGCCACGCAGACCGTGCTCGATTACCACGGCGGCATCGAGGACATCCGCGCGAAGCTGCTGCGCATCATCGGCGTGCCGGAAGCGCGCTACCGCGAAGACCCGGTGCGCATGCTGCGCGTGGTGCGCTTCGCGGCGAAACTCGGCTTCACCATCGAGCCGACCACGCGCGCGCCGATCCCCGTCATGGCCCCGCTGATCGACAACGTGCCGGCGGCGCGCGTGTTCGACGAGATGCTGAAACTCCTGCTCTCGGGCCATGCGCTGGCCTGTCTGAAAGAGCTGCGTTCGGCCGGCCTGCACCACGGCTTGCTGCCGCTGCTGGACGTGGTGCTGGAACAGCCGATCGGCATGAAGTTCGTGACGCTCGCGTTGGAATCGACCGACGGCCGCGTGAAGGCCGGCAAGGGCGTCTCGCCCGGCTTCCTGTTCGCATCGCTCCTGTGGCATCAGGTGCTGGAAAAGTGGAACGCCTACCGCGCAGCGGGCGAGGCGCCGATCCCTGCCCTGCACCTGGCGGCCGACGACGTGCTCGAAACGCAAACCGAGAACCTGGCCCTGCAGCGCCGCATCGCCACCGACATGCGTGACATCTGGGCCATGCAGCCGCGCTTCGAACGCCGCACCGGCAAGGCGCCCTTCAAACTGCTGGAGCATCCGCGCTTCCGCGCCGGCTACGACTTCCTGCTGCTGCGCTGCGAATCGGGCGAGCTGCCGGGCGAGGTCGGCGAATGGTGGACGGCCTTCTATGCGGCCGAAGGCGGCGAGCGCGAAGTCCTGCTGGCGGCGGCGAACGCGCGTCCGCGCGGCGGCGACGCTGGCCGCAGTGGCGAGCCGGCGAAGCGCAAGCGCGCGCCGCGCCGCGGTCCACGCCGCTCCAGCGGCGAAGGCGCCGCACCAAGCCAGGGCGGCGGCGAGGAATGATCGCCTTTGTGGGGATCGGCGCCAACGTGGGCGACGCGCAAGCCAATGTGTTAGACGCGCTGCGCCGGCTCGCCCTGCTGGACGGCACTACCGTGATCGAAACCTCGGGCCTGTACCGCACCGCCCCGGTGGATGCCACCGGACCTGACTACATCAATGCGGTCGCCTGCATCGACACCAGCTTCGACCCCTACGAACTGCTGGGCGCCTTGCAGGACATCGAACAGGCGCATGGCCGCGAGCGGCCCTACCGCAACGCGCCGCGCACGCTCGACATGGACCTGCTGCTGTATGGCGAGCAGGTCATCCAGAGCGATGTGTTGACCGTGCCGCATCCGCGCATGCACGAACGCGGCTTCGTGCTGGCGCCGCTGGCCGAGATCGCACCCGATCTCGTCATCCCCGGCCTCGGGCCGATCCACGATTACCTGCCGCTGGTGGCAAGTCAAGCCGTCAAGAAAGTCTACTGATGATGGGATTGCCGATCTGGTTCCAGACCGCGGGCTTGCTGGTCTTGTCGAACATCTTCATGACCTTCGCCTGGTACGGGCACCTCAAAAGCCTGAACAACCGCGCCTGGTATATCGCGGCGCTCATCAGCTGGGGCATCGCCCTGTTCGAATACCTGCTGCAGGTGCCGGCCAACCGCATCGGCCATACGCAATTCAGCCTGGCGCAGCTGAAGATCATGCAGGAAGCGATCACGCTCAGCATCTTCGTGCCCTTCGCGATGTTCTACATGAACGAGCCGTTCAAGCTCGATTACGTGTGGGCGGCGCTGTGCCTGGTCGGCGCGGTGTACTTCATCTTCCGTTCCTGACGCATCCCTGCGCGTTTGCGCACGGCGGATTACACTACGCGTTTTACGAACGATCGTTTTAAAGGATTCCCATGAGCGCTTATCTGCAGGGCGAGACCCCAGCCGCCAACGACGCACCGAAACCCGTGCGCAAGGCCGTGACCGCGCCCTCGCTGCTCGCCATGCGCGCGGCAGGCGACAAGATCACCATGCTGACCGCCTACGACGCCAGCTTCGCCTCGCTGATGGACCGCTGCGGCGTGGAAGTGCTGCTGATCGGCGATTCGCTGGGCATGGTCTGCGCCGGCTACGACTCCACCCTGCCGGTGACGGTGCCTGACGTGGCCTACCACACGGCGTCTGTCGCACGCGGCAACAAGCTGGCGCTGGTGCTGGCCGATATGCCCTTCGGCAGCTACACCACGCCGGTGGAGGCCTACAACAATGCCGTCACCCTGATGCGCGCCGGCGCCCAGATGGTCAAGATCGAGGGCGGCGCCTGGCTGGCCGAGACCGTGCGCTTCCTGGTCGAACGCGGCATCCCCGTCTGCGCCCACATCGGCCTGACCCCGCAGTTCGTGCACGCCTTCGGCGGCTTCAAGGTGCAGGGCAAGACCGACGCCGCGGCCGAGCAGCTGCGCGTCGACGCGCTGGCGCTGCAGGCCGCCGGCGCCTCGCTCGTCGTGCTGGAAGCCATTCCGGCGGCGCTGGGCAAGGACGTCACCGAATTGCTGTCGATTCCGACCATCGGCATCGGCGCGGGACCGGATTGCTCCGGCCAGGTGCTGGTGATGCACGACCTGCTGGGCGTCTTCCCGGGCCGCAAGGCGCGCTTCGTTAAGAACTTCATGGACGGCCAGACCAGCATCGACGGCGCCGTCACCGCCTACGTGACGGCGGTGAAGGACGGCAGCTTCCCGGCGCCGGAACACTGCTTCTGAGTGACGGACATGGACGGGAAAGTTGAAACGACCCGTCTGTTCCTGGCCCTGTGGCCGGAGCCGCCGGTGCGCCATCTCTTGATGCAATGGCGCGATGCCTGGGCCTGGCCGAAGGGCGCCTCGCTTGTCGATCCGGACAAGCTGCACGTCACCCTGCACTTTCTCGGCGCCCTGCCGAGCGAGCGGCTGCCTGAGTTGCTCACGGGGTTTGCCGTGCCGTTCGAACCGTTACAGCTGGAGATCGGCCGTGCGACGCTGTGGCATGGCGGAATCGCGGTGCTGGAGCCATTGGTGCAGCCGCTTGCGTTGCTGGCCTTGCAGCGGCGCTTGTCCGAGGCGCTCGTCGCCCTCGGCTTGCAGCCGGAGACGCGCGCTTATCGGCCGCATGTGACGATGGCGCGGCGGGCCGGCGGTGCGCTCATGCCTGCGGATGGTCCGCCGGTCGTGTGGGACGTAAGAGGCTATGCGCTGGTCGAATCGAAGGACGGCGTCTACACCGTCCTGCGCGAATACATCACGCCCGCTTGATGATCCGCGCGCTTGCCGCGATCACGAGTCCCGACAAGGACAGCATCCCCAACGCCACCATCACACTCGACTGCGCGGCGATGTAGCCGAGCACCGGCGGCGCCATCAAGAGGCCGCCGTAGCCGAGGGTCGCCACCGCCGCCACGCCCGCCCCCGCGCTCATGCCGGGAATGCGGGAGGCCGCGCCGAACAGCAGCGGCACCACGTTGGCGGCGCCGATGCCGATCAGCGCGAAGCCGCAGGCCGACAGCAGGAAACTGGTGCTCAGCACCGCGGTGGCCAGGCCGGCGAACATCGCCAGCCCGCCCAGCACCATGATGCGCATGGCGCCGAAGCGCAGGATCATGCGGTCGCCGGCGAAGCGGCAGGCCGCCATCGCAATCGAGAAGGCGGAATAGGCCAGCGCCGCGGTGGCCGGCTCGGCGCCGGTGCGCTCGCGCATCAGCAAGGCGCTCCAGTCGACCAGTGCGCCCTCCACCGCGAAGCACAGCAGCGCCAGCAGGCCGAGGCTCAGCGCAGCCCCGCGCGGCAGCGCGAAGTGGCTGCCGCCGCCGTGGCTTGGTGCGAAGAACATCACGCGCGGCGCGACGGCCAGCAGCGCGAGCGCGGAGACGATGGCCACCGCCAGCGCGCCCTGCCCGTTGCCCCAGCCCTGGCCGATCACCACGCCGCCCAGCGCCGCACCAAACAGGCCGCCCAAACTGAAGAAGCCGTGGAAGGACGACATGGTCGGGACGCCGCGCGCGGTCTCGACCTCGCTGGCGTTGGCGTTCATGGCCACGTCCAGCGCGCCGTTGCCGACCCCGAACAGGAAGGCGGCGATGAACAGCATGGTCAGGTCGTCCAGGCCCATCAGGATGCCCAGCATGACGACGAAGGCGAAGCCGGATACCAGCGTCATGCGCCTGGTGCCCCAGCGCGCCGTGAAGCCGCCCATCAGCGGCATTGCCAGCAGGGCGCCCGCGGCGATGGTGAGCAGCACCATCGACAGGGTTCCGGTATCGATGCCGAGGCGCGCCTGCACCACCGGCACGTGCGCGGCCCACAGGCCGATGCCGGCGCCGTTGAGCAGGAAGACGGTGGAGATCGACCAGCGGGCCTGTGAAAGAGAAGCTGTCATGAACGGACCTTTGCTGCGAGTTGGATGTCGAGGGCGGGCGCCGTCTGGCGCAGGCGGGCGATGATGTCGGGCGGCGCGTCGGTCTCCAACACCAGGTGGTCGAGTTCCGCCAGGCGGCCGAACAGGAAAGAGGCGCTGTCGCCCAGGCGCTCGTTGAGCACCGCCGCCGCGCAACGCGCGCTGCCGGCCAGCATGGCGGCCTTGATCGCGGCTTCTTCCGCGTCCACGGTGGCGAGGCCGCGCTCCAGGTCGATGGCGCAGATGCCGACGATGCACAGGTCGGCGCGCAGCCCCTGCAGTTCGGCCAGGGTCCGGGCGCCCATCACGGCGCCCTGCGCCGCCGCATAGGTCCCGCCCAGCAGCACGATGCGGGTGCGGCGGAACTCGCCCAGCGCCAGCGCCAGTTGCGGGCTGTTGGTGACAATGGTGGCAGCCTGGCCGTCTTCCAGCAGGCGCGCCAGGGCCAGGTTGGTCGAGCCGGCGTCGATCAGCACGGTGTCGCCCGGCCGCACGCAGTCGCGCAGCATCTGCGCCAGCGCGGCCTTGCGTGGCAGGTCGCTGGCGGCGCGTTCGCCGAAGCTGGGCAACGGCCCGCGCCGCACCGCGCCACCGTGCACGCGGCGCAGCAGGCCGGCCGCGTCGAGATCGCGCAGGTCGCGCCGGATCGTGTCTTCGGACGTGCCAAGGCGCTGGGCCAGCTCGGCGGCCAGCACCCGGCCGTCCTGCTCGACCGCATCGACGATAGACTGGCGCCGTTCTTCGGCTAGTTGCATGAGTTTCCCCTGATGAATGCACGCAAGTCTACGCAAACAAGCATAAACATGCAAGTTAACGCATAACCGCTGGGATTCACGCCTATGTATTGAATAGTTGCTAAACTTCATCAGCTGGCGCTTCACACCGCAAGACTGCATTTCATCCACGGGAAATCGCAACTCGCGGCCTCGCGCTCGCTTCCAACTCTCTGCTACGCGACACTGTCGACATGAATCCACTACCCGCCAAACCAGCCCGTCTCAGTCCGATGTGGCGCGTCTACATCCTGGCCTGGCTGGCCTACGCCGTGTTCCTGTCGTTTGCCGACCAGCTGGACAAGCTGGCACAGGGACACTTCGACGTCAATCGCGGCGCCGTCACCTTCGGCGGCCTGCTGCCTTCGGCCCTGCTGCTGTCGCTGGCCTGGCCATTGACCGGCATTCTCGAGCGCAAGCAGCTTGGCCCGCTCAGGATCCTCGGCGTCCATCTCGCATTCGCCGTCATGTTCGCCCTGCTCGCACAAGGGACGTTCTGGGTGCTGTTCCCTGTGAACCGGACGCTCAACTGGTATGTCTGGCCGCTGCTCTACCACATCATGACCTGGCTGCTCGGCGCCGGCATCTTCCACCTGATCCGCGCGGCGGACGCCGCACACCGCCAGGCGCTGGCGATGAAGGAGGCGCAGAACCTGGTGATCGCCTCCGAACTGAGCGCCCTGCGCAACAAGCTCAATCCGCACTTCCTGTTCAACACCCTGCACTCGATCATCGCCCTCACCCAGCGCAACCCGGCCGCTGCGGAGGCGGCGCTGTTCCAGTTTTCCGACATGCTGCGCTATGTGCTCGACACCGAGCGCAATGGCAGCGACCGCGTGCCCCTGGAGGCGGAACTCGATTTCGTGCGCGACTACCTGCAGCTGGAACAGCTGCGCCTGGGCGAGCGCCTGCACGTCGAGTGGGACCTCGACCCGGACGCGGGCGGCCACCCGCTGCCGGCGCTGTCGCTGCAGCCGCTGGTCGAGAACAGCATCAAGCACGCCTTCAACCCGCACAGCCGGCCCGGCATCCTGCAGATCCGCACGCGCCTCGACGCCGCTACCGGCGTGCTTGTCATGACGGTGCGCGACACCGGCCCCGGCGCCGACCCGGCCACCATCGCGGCGTCTCCCGGCCTCGGCCTGCGCACCGTCGAACGGCGCCTGCAGCTCGATTACGGCAACCGCGCGTCCGTGCGCGTGCAGAGCGCCCCGGGGGATGGCTTCTGCGTGTCCGTCATCATCCCGTCAGCGCACCAGGAGATCGCCGCATGACATCGACCACCGCCTTCTTCGCCGAGGACGAACCGCTGGCGCGCGACGTGCTGCGCGACGCCATCTACGCCCATCCGGGCCTGCGCCTGGTGGGCGAGGCGGCTGACGGCGCCAGCGCGCTGGCCCGGATCACGCAGCTGCGGCCCGAAGTCGTGTTCATGGACATCCAGATGCCGGAGATGACGGGCCTGGAGGTGCTGCGCCGGCTCGACTACCTTCCGCGCATCGTCTTCACCACCGCCTACGACCAGTACGCGGTAACGGCCTTCGAGCTGCACGCGGTGGACTACCTGCTGAAACCCTTCACGCAGGCGCGCTTTGCGCAAGCGGTGGCGCGCCTGCTCGAGGGTCCGGTGCAGGCGCGCGATGCGGTGGAAGGCGCGCTGGCACATGCCAGCCTACCTGCGCGCCTGGAGCGCATCCTGGTGCGCGACCGCGGCCGCATCTTCCCGCTGGCGATTGGCGAGATCGAATACATGAAGGCCGACTCGAAGTACACCGTGATCACCGCGCGCGGCCAGAATTTCCTGGTCCGCATCGGCATTTCGGAACTCGAGGCCCAGCTCGACCCGGCGCGCTTCGTACGCATCCACCGTTCGGCCCTGGTCAACCTCGACTTCGTAGAATCGATGCGCGCGGACGAACAGTCGCAGCTGCAGATCCACATGCGCGACGGGACGGTGCTGGGGGCGAATCGGGATGCGTCGAAGATCCTGCGCGATATGGCGATCTAGAGCGGACGCTGCGCCCTGCTGTCCGCAAACGAGCGCGGCACCGCGCCGATCTGCTGCAGCACGCCCAGGCGGTCCGCCTGCAGCCAGGCGCGCACGATCAGGCCGTCGTGGATCTGGTAGATGACGTGGCCTTCCTGCGTCACCTGGTTGCTGCTGGGCGGCAGGCCGACGAACCAACCGCCGTGGTTCGCGCGGAAGGTCCAGCGCAGCGCCACCCGGTCGCCTTCCCCGAACAGGTCGTGGAGCTCGAAGCGTACGCCGGGAAAGCCGGTCAGCACGGTCTCGATCGTCGCGCGGAATTCGCGCGGACCGTGTTCGCCGCGCGGGCCGATGAAATCCGGCGCGATCAAGTCTTCGATGCGCTCGAGCTGGCGCGCGTTGATGCATTCCTCGTACAGGGTGCGAATGAGCTGCTTGTTGAATGCGACGGTGCTCAGGCCATTGTTCACGAATCCTCCAGGTGCTTGCCAATCGATGAAGGCGAGTGTAAAACCTCAAGTTAACTTGAGGTCAAGAGGAAATCATGGCGAAGATCGATGCGGCCGACATCCACCGTCCGCTCACGGTGGGCGAACTCGCGCAGCGCAGCGGCGTGGCCATCTCGGCGCTGCACTTCTATGAATCGAAGGGCCTGATCCGCAGCGTGCGCAGCAGCGGCGGCCAGCGCCGTTACGGACGCGACGTGCTGCGCCGGGTGGCGGTGATCAAGGTGGCGCAGCGTATCGGCGTCTCGCTGGCCTCGATCAGCGCCGCACTGGCCGCGCTGCCCGACGAACGCACGCCGACCGCTGCGGACTGGGCGCGCATGTCGCGCCTGTGGCGCGCGGAACTCGACGAACGCATCACCCAGCTCACCCGCCTGCGCGACCAGCTCGATGGCTGCATCGGCTGCGGATGCCTGTCGATCAAGGCCTGCAAGCTGCGCAATCCGCTCGACGAACTGGCCGACCGGGGCAGCGGGCCGCAGCTGTTGTAGACTTGCCGGATTCGCCACCCAAGATCCGCCATGTCCCTCCTCGTCCCGTCCCGCGCACCTAGATCCTGGCGCAAGAATCTCCAGTTCCTCCTGTTTGCGGGCGTGGTGTTTCTCATCATCCAGGCGCTGCTGCCAAAGCCCAGCAAGGTCGTCCTGACCAACGTCAGCGCCGAGACGATGCGCGCCGTGACGGTCGAAGTCTCGGGACGCTCGTACGAGATCGGCGACCTGATGCCGGGTGTCGTCACTTCGGTGGAAGTCGATCCCGAAGGCGATTCGCACGTCGAGCTGCGCTTCGCGGAGAATCGCAGCTTGAAGATCGACTGTTATATCGCAGCCGGTTCCGGCGATACGGTCACCGCCACGGTGACGCCGACGGCGGTCATCACCGTGGATACGCGGCCATCTGGTCGCTAGTTCCCTGCCGAGCAACACTCATGGCCAAATCCGCGCAAAGTTGATTCCTGTCGCCAGAATCTGCCTTTATAATCGCGGATTTTCCGCCCGATAATTTTCCTGCCCGGAGCCGCCACCGCATGAATACCACTTTGATCGTTTTCGTCGCGCTTTATTTGCTCGGCACGCTGGGTATCGGGGTGTGGGCAGGTTCGCGGATCAAGAACACCACCGACTTCGCCGTGGCCGGCCGCAGCCTGCCGCTGATCATGGTGATCACCACGACCTTCGCCACCTGGTTCGGCGCCGAGACCGTGATGGGCGTGCCGGCCAAGTTCGTGCAGGGTGGCCTGAATGCGATCATCGAGGACCCGTTCGGCGCCGGCATGTGCCTGATCCTGGTCGGCCTGTTCTTCGCCACCAAACTCTATAAACTGAATCTGCTGACCATCGGCGACTACTACCGCCAGCGCTACGGCAACGGCATCGAGGTGTTCTGCTCGGTGGCCATCATCTTCAGCTACCTGGGCTGGGTGGCGGCGCAGATCACGGCGCTGGGCCTGGTGTTCACGGTGCTGACCAATGGCGCAATGACGCCCGCCACCGGCATGATCATCGGCACCCTGGCGGTGCTGATCTACGTGGTGGTGGGCGGCTTCCTGGCCGTTGCCATCACCGACTTCATCCAGATGATCGTGCTGGTGGTCGGCATGGCCATCATCGCCGTCTTCGCCGCCGACCTGGCCGGCGGCCCGGACAAGGTGCTGGCGATGGCGCAGCAGGCCGACCTGTGGCGCGTGCTGCCGGAGCCGAGCTTCACCGACATCGTGTTCTTCTTCGGCGCGGCGATCACCATGATGTTCGGTTCGATCCCGCAGCAGGACGTGTTCCAGCGCGTGATGTCGGCCAAGGACGCGCCGACCGCGCGCACCGGCGCCGTGATCGGCGGCGCCAGCTACATCCTGTTCGCCTTCGTGCCGATGTTCATCGTGGCCGCGGCCGTGGTGGTGATGGGCGATTCGGCGATGGACATCGCCAAGAACGACTACCAGCGCCTGCTGCCGACCTTCATCATGACCAAGATGCCGCTGATCATGCAGATCCTGTTCTTCGGCGCGCTGCTGTCGGCCATCAAGAGCACCTCGTCGGCGACGCTGCTGGCACCGTCGACCAGCTTTGTCGAGAACATCCTCAAGAACCTGCGTCCGGGGATGAGCGACAAGCAGCAGCTGTTCGCGATGCGGATCACGATCGTGATCTTCGCGGCGCTGGTGCTGATGTATGCGATCGCGATGGAAGGGACCTCGATTTATGAGCTGGTGTCGAGTGCTTACCAGGTGACCTTGGTTGGCGCCTTTGTGCCGCTGGTGATGGGGCTGTACTGGAAGCGCGCGACGACGCAGGGCGCGATCCTGTCGATCGGGGCGGGGATCTTCGTGTGGGTGCTGTTCTTCCCGCAGCTGACCACCTGGGGCGAGGCGTTTCCGGGGCAGCTGGCGGGGTTGATGGCGGCGTTTGTCGGGATGTTCGTGGGGTCGCTGGCGCCGCAGGTGTTTGAGAATCGCAGCGAACCTGCCAAGCATATTGCGGGGGCGGGGGCGTAGGGTCTCGCTGTTCTATGTAACTTAGGTTCCGGCCTTCGCCGGAACGACGGTTTTTCAGCAAACTAAGAAGACCGCTGGGGACTATTCTTGCGTTAGCAGTTGAACGTCGTACGCCCCACTGGGGCCTACGACTTCCGGCGCAGGCCGGAACCCAAGTTCTACGCGTACCACCCGCGCTGAACGATCTCCTCCAGCGTCAAATCCAGACAAACCCCAATCCGCTCCACCATCTCGTCGATCTGCCCCACCGTGATCGACAACGGCGGCGCCACGATCATCCGGTCCCCCACCGCGCGCATGATGACGCCGTTGTCAATCATATGCTTCCGGCACAGCATCCCCACCGCTTGCGCCGACGGGAAGGCTTCGCAATCATGCACCGACGCCCCCTTGCGCCGCACCAGGTTCAGCCCCGCCGCCAGCCCGCAGGTCTCCGCATGCCCGACCAGCGGATGCGCCGTCAACGCAGCGAAGCGCGCCTTCAAATGCGGCCCGGTCTCCAGCGCCACCCGCTCCACCAGGCGCTCGGCCTGCAGGATGCGGATGTTTTCCAGCGCGGCGGCGCAGGCAGCCGGGTGGCCGGAATAGGTGAAGCCGTGGTTGAAGTCACCGCCCTTTTCGATCAGCGTGTGCGCCACCCGTGAACCGACCAGCACCCCGCCCAGCGGCACATAGCCCGAGGTGACGCCTTTCGCAAACGCGATCAGGTCCGGCTCGAAGCCCATCAGCTGGCAGCCAAACCAGGCGCCCAGGCGGCCGAAGCCGCAGATCACTTCGTCCGACACCAGCAGGATGTCGTACTTGCGGCAGATGCGCTGGATCTCCGGCCAGTAGGTGGCGGGTGGGATGATGACGCCGCCCGCGCCTTGCACCGGCTCGCCGATGAAGGCAGCGATTCTATCCGGCCCGATTTCGAGGATCTTCTCTTCCAGCCAGCCCGCCGCATGCAGGCCGAAGGCGGCCTCGCTCATGCCGCGGCCGTCTTCCGCGTAGTTCGGCTGGCCGATGTGATCGAAACCGGGAAGCGGCAGTCCGCCCTGCGCGTGCATGCCCGGCATGCCGCCGAGCGAGGCCCCGGCCAAGGTGCTGCCGTGGTAGGCGTTGCGCCGGCTGATGATGACGTCGCGTCCCGGTTTGCCGGCCAGCTGCCAGTAGCGCCGCACCATGCGGACGATGGTGTCATTGGCTTCCGAACCGCTGCCGGTGTAGAAGACGTGCTGGAAACCTGGCGGCGAGAGCTCCGCCAGCAGCGCCGCCAGCTTCACGGCCGGCACATTGGTGGTGTTGAAGAAGCTGTTATAGAAGGGCAGCTGCAGCAGCTGGGCGTGGACCGCGTCGGCGATGCTGGCGCGGCCGTAGCCGGCGTTGACGCACCACAGGCCGGCCATGCCGTCGATGATCTTCTTGCCGTCCGAATCCCACAGGTAGACATCGTCGGCGCGCACGATCACGCGCGCGCCGCTTTCCCTCAGCGCGGCGTGGTCGGTGAAGGGGTGCAGGTAGTGCGAGCTGTCGAGCTGCTGCAAGGCCTGCGTGTCATAGGTCTCGGGTACGGCGATGCGCAGCGAGGACACGAGCGAATTGGTGGTCATGACGGGCTCCAATGATGAGGACCCGGGCTAGGCGCCCCCACCGATCACACGTGCAGCAGCAGGTGTTCGCGCTCCCATGGACTGATGACGCGCATGAACTCCTGGTGCTCGAGGTCCTTTACTGCAGAGTACACGTCGATGAAACGCTCGCCAAGCACATCGCGCAATCGGTCTTCGCGGCGCAACAGTGTGATCGCCTCGGAAAGGCCCTGCGGCAGCTCGACCGGCATGTTGTAGGCGCTGTCTTCCACCATCGCGCTCGGCTCGACCTGTTCCGTCATGCCGAGGTAGCCGCAGGCCAGCGTCACCGCCAGCGCGAGATAGGGATTGGCGTCGGCGCCGATCACGCGGTTTTCCACGCGCCGGTCCTGGGCGCCCGACACCGGCACGCGGAAGCCGACCGTGCGGTTGTCCTGGCCCCACTGCAGGTTGATCGGCGCGGCCGAGTGGCGCACGATGCGGCGGTAGGAGTTTACGTAGGGCGCGATGATCGCCATCGCCGACGGCATGTAGCGCTGCAGCCCGCCGATGTAGTGGCGGAAGGTGGCCGAGGCGCTGCCATCCGGGTTGCTGAAGATGTTTTTTCCTGTGTTCGCATCGACCACGCTCTGGTGCACGTGCATCGCCGACCCCGGCTCGTCGGCCATCGGCTTGGCCATGAAGGTCGCGTACATCTCGTGCTTGAGCGCTGCTTCGCGCAGGGTGCGCTTGAAGTAGAAGACCTTGTCGGCCAGGCCGAGCGGGTCGCCGTGCAGGAAGTTGATTTCCATCTGGCCGGCGCCGATCTCGTGGATCAGGGTGTCGACGTCGAGGTTCATCATCTCGCAGTAGTCGTAGATGTCCTCGAACAGCGGGTCGAATTCGTTCACCGCGTCGATGCTGTAGACCTGGCGGCTGGTCTCGGCGCGGCCGCTGCGGCCCACCGGCGAGGACAGCGGCAGGTTCGGGTCGATGTTCTTGGCCGTCAGGTAGAACTCGAGCTCGGGCGCCACTACCGGCTTCCAGCCCTTCTGCGCATACAGCTTGAGCACGCGGCGCAGCACGCTGCGCGGGGCGAAGTCGACCAGTTCGCCGTCGGCGAAATAGCAATCGTGGATGACCTGCGCGGTGGGGTCGACGGCCCACGGCACCATGGTGATGGTGGTGGGGTCGGCCTTCAGGATCATGTCGCGGTCGGTGGCGGCGATGGCGCGGTTATACGAATCGTCGCGCTCCGGGGTATTGCCGGTGACGGTCATGCCCAGCACCACTTCCGGGATGCGCATGCCGCGGTCTTCGGTGAACTTGATGCGGGGGAGGATCTTGCCGCGTGCCACGCCGGTCAGGTCGGGCACCAGGCATTCGATTTCGGTGACCCGTTTCGCATTGAGCCACTCCTCCATGTCGGTGTAAGAAAAATTGTCGCGGATTGCCATGATTGCCTCTTCTCTAGCTGTGTTCGGATTACTGCGCAGGTGCACTACGTGACATCAGGCAGCGAAGCTAGGGCACGGCGCTGGTGATCAACAGGGTCATGCGGAACTCCGTAATTGCTCGCGCAATGCGGCGAGTTTGCGCGCCTGGTAGTCGCGGCAGGCATCGCCGAAGGCGCCGAACATCTTCATCGAATAGGGATTGTGCTGGATGCGCCACTCGGGGTGCCACTGCACCGCCAGCGTGAAGCCGGGCGCGGTGGACACCGAGAAGGCCTCGACCAGCCCGTCCTCCGCTACCGCTTCGACCACCATGCCGGGCGCGAGTTCGTTGATGCCCTGGCCGTGCAGCGAATTCACCGGAATCTCCGGCTGGCCCAGCATGCGCTCGAGGCAGCCGCCGGGGGTGAGCGTCACGTTGTGGGCGTCGCCGTACTGCTCGTCCATGCCGAGCTCGGGATTTTCGCGGTGGTCGAACTTGCCGGCCACGGTCTGCACCGCCTGGTGCAGGCTGCCGCCCAGCGCCACGTTCATCTCCTGGAAACCGCGGCAGATCGCGATGATCGGGATCCCGCGCTTCACCGCCTCGCGGATCAAGGGCAGCGTGGTCAGGTCGCGCGCCGGGTCTTGCGGCAGGCTCGGGTCGAGCACTTCTTCGGAGTAGTAGCTGGGGTGGACGTTCGAGGCCGAGCCAGTGAGCATGATGCCGTCGCACAGGTCCAGCATGGTTTCCAGGTCGAGCGATTCGCCCAGGGACGGCAGGATCATGGGGGCGCAATCGGCGCCGAGGACGACGGCGTCGACATACTTGTGCTGGGCCGCGTGATACGGGTGTTCGCCGAAATCACGCGTGCATGCGGGGACGATGACGATGGGGCGCATGGTCTCTACCTTGTCGTGGTGCGCACGTAACCATGAGACGGCATTCTGGTTCGAGCGCGGTGGCCTGTGATTCAGATCACGGTTGCTATCTGCTGATCTGCCTGGTGTTCATAACAAAATCATAACGGTAACTCGAAAACCATGCCAACACGCTAAGTCATGGAATACTTTATGCAGTAGCAATCTGTTACAGCTGCTGGGTGCACCGTCCATCGAAGACGTGCGTTATGGAAGGACAGCCAGGTGCGCGCCGCGCCCGTGCTGCATCTCATGGAGAAACGATGAAACCCCTGCTCGCCGCCCTCGCCTTGCTGGCCTCGATCAACCACGCTGCCGCCGGCGAGATCTCGCTGTTCACGGATGCCGACTACCGCGGCCGTCCGCTGACCTTGCGCGAACCGGTCCTGAACCTGGAGAAGGTCGGGTTCAACGACCGCGCGTCCTCGGCCATCGTCCGTTCGGGCACCTGGGAAATCTGCGAGCACAAGGATTTCGGCGGCCGCTGCATCGTGCTGGGGCCGGGCGAATACCGGATGTTCGACGGCTTCAACGACCAGGCGTCCTCGGTTCGCGAACTGGAGCGCGGACGCGGGCGCGACCCACGCCATGACGATGGCGGGTGGGGACGGCGCGGATCCCGAGACGACGACCGGCGCGGTCCGCCGGTCGAGCTGTTCGCCGATCGCCAGTTCCGCGGCGAGGGCGTCATACTGGGAAGCGATGTGCAGTCCCTGCGTTCACGCAATTTCAACGACCGCGCGGGCTCGATCATCGTGCGCGAAGGCGAATGGCAAGTCTGCGAGCATGACGACTACCGCGGGCGCTGCGCCGTCTACGGGCCGGGCCGCCATCCTCTCCCGCGCGGCCTGGACGGCATGGTGTCGTCGGTGCGCAGGGTGCGCTGACACCGGCCCGTTCCCGACCGTCCGCCCCCGTATTGCGAAAACGTCTACCATGGCTGTCCCGACACAGCCATGGAGACCACGGCCATGCCGACACTGACCGACCCGGGCCTGCTGCGCCAGCAGGCCTATCTCGGCGGCGAATGGGCCGACGCGGACGACGCCTCGACCATCACCGTCACCAATCCCGCCACCGGCGAGACCATCGGCACCGTGCCGCACATGGGCGCAGCTGAAACGCGCCGTGCGATCGAAGCGGCAGACAAGGCCTGGCCCGCATGGCGCCGCAAGAGCGCCAAGGAGCGCGCCGCCATCCTGCGCCGCTGGTACGAGCTCATGATGGAAAACGCCGACGACCTGGCGCTCCTGATGACGCTCGAGCAGGGCAAGCCGCTCACGGAGTCAAAGGGCGAGGTGGCTTACGCCGCCTCCTTCTTCGAATGGTTCGCCGAACAGGCCAAGCGCATCGAGGGCGACGTGCTGGAGCCGCCCGCTCCCAAGCTGCGCATCCTCGTGACCAAAGAGCCGGTCGGCGTCTGCGCCGCGATCACGCCCTGGAACTTCCCGGCCGCGATGATCACCCGCAAGGTCGCCCCCGCGCTGGCGGCCGGCTGCCCGATCGTGCTGAAACCGGCCGGGCTGACGCCGTTCTCGGCCCTGGCGATGGCGGACCTGGGCGCACGTGCCGGCGTGCCGCCGGGCGTGTTCTCGGTGGTGACCGGCGATTCCGGGGCCATTGGCGGCGAGCTGTGCGCCAACCCGACGGTGCGCAAGCTGAGCTTCACCGGCTCCACCGAGGTGGGCCGGCAACTGATGGCGCAGTGCGCGCCGACGCTCAAGAAACTGTCGCTGGAACTGGGCGGCAATGCGCCCTTCATCGTCTTCGACGACGCCGACCTCGATGCGGCGGTCGAGGGCGCAATCGCATCGAAGTACCGCAACATGGGCCAGACCTGCGTCTGCGCGAACCGCATCTATGTGCAGGATAGCGTCTACGATGCATTCGCGGAAAAGCTCGCCGCCGCCGTGGGCAAGCTCAAGGTCGGCAACGGCGTCGAGCCGGGCGTGACGCAAGGCCCGCTGATCGAGGACAAAGCGGTCGAGAAGGTCGAGCAGCATATCGAGGACGCCCTGTCCAAGGGCGCCCGCGTGCTGGTTGGCGGCAAGCGCCATCCGCTCGGCCATACCTTCTTCGAACCGACCATCCTGCTCGACGTGACGCCGGCCATGCGCCTGTCCAACGAAGAGACCTTCGGCCCGGTGGCGCCGCTGTTCCGCTTCAAGACGGAGGAAGAAGTGGTCGCACTGGCCAACGCCAGCGAGTACGGCCTCGCTTCCTACTTCTATGCGCGCGACGTGGGCCGCGTGTGGCGCGTGGCGGAACAGATCGAGAGCGGCATCGTGGGCGTGAACACGGGCCTGATCTCGAACGAGGTCGGCCCCTTCGGCGGCGTGAAGCAGTCGGGCATGGGACGCGAAGGCTCGAAGTACGGGATGGACGACTACCTGGTCCTGAAGTACATCTGCATGGGCGGCATGTAGCGCTATTCCCCGAAACGCCGCATCCATTCCGTGAATCGGCGCACCCGTCGCAGGGGACCTGTGCGCCGTTCGCTGCGCTTCCTACAATCCGTCCCATTCGAATACGATCCACGAAAGGGACACCATGAAAAAACTCGCCTTCCTCCTCCCGCTGGTTGTGCTCACCGCCTGCGGCAGCACCAACAGCTACCTCGCGCAGAAGAACACCACGGTCGAGATGTACCACATCTTCGACTTCAAGACCGGCGCCTCCACCGCCACTTTGGCGCGCGCCGCCACCGAGGGATTGGGCCGCAACACCAACAGCGTCAACGCCAACACGCCGCTGCAGATCGGCGCCGTGGTGCCGGAGACGCCGGGCCGCTTCACCATCGCCGACCTGGGCGCAAAGCTCGGCAACAGCGGCATGGGGCAGCTGATGCAGATGGCGGCGATGCAGAACGGCGGCGCCGGCGTCAAGATGGCCGAGTGCCAGGGCGCGGCCTGGACCGCACGCGCGGTGCGCCACATCGCCGGCTCGAACAACCTGACCCTGTACGCCTGCCTCTACAAGTACAAGGCCGGCTACCAGCTCGACACGTATGCCGTGTTCCAGAAGACCGAAGGGGGACTCGAGCAGGTCTCGCGCGACCTCGCCAGCCGCCTGGTCGGCACGCCCGAGGAATGGGTCACCAAGACCATCCGTGACATGGTGCGCAGCATCGAGACGGCGGCGCAGGCCAGGTCCAGCTACGTCGAGGGCCAGCCGGAACTGGGGCCGGAGCCGGCCAT
>Ga0265798_10001472_pt1 | contig 36663 bp, 25 predicted proteins | sample P3T30metagenome_FD_192430 | JGI IMG/M metagenome (GOLD analysis project Ga0265798, IMG submission 192430) | Plant litter microbial communities from East Loma Ridge, Irvine, California - P3 T30 | ecosystem: Environmental > Terrestrial > Plant litter > Unclassified | place: USA: California...
CGTCTTCTTCGGGGAGGTGCACATCGGCGACGCTGATGTTGACCTCGACCACCTCGAGTCCGGTGCCGTGTTCCACGGAGCGGATGACGTTGCGGCGGATGTTCTCGGCGACCTCAACGATCGACGCGCCGTATTCCACGATCACGGTCAGGTCGATGGCGGTCTGGCGATCGCCCTTCTCCACCGAAACGCCGCCGCTGACCTGTGTGCGTGATCCGGGGATCCGCTCAGAGATGGCGTCGAAGGTGCGGCGAGCGATGTTGCCCATGGCGTAGACGCCGGGAACTTCGCGGGCGGCGATGCCGGAGAGCTTCTGCACTACGGTCTCTTCAACGGTGGTGGCGCCATACTCCGTGACCAACGGGCTCTTGGCTGCAGCTGCGGCCTGCTTGCGGGTCAGCTCGGCGCTTTGGCCGTTGCTGTTCTGCGAGGCAACGCTCTGGCCTGGCTTCTGAGCAGTGGAAGTGTTCTCAGTCATTGCATATCTCCTGCGAATCGGCGAGCGCTTCTGTGCGCTCGGTATGAAACGGAAACTCTGATCGAATCGATCAGACACAAGCTAAGACGAGGGGCCGGAGGAATCCTCACGCTGATTCTCAAAGTTTTTTCGGAAGTTTCTTTAAGTGGGTTTCGCAGGGGTTGCTGAGGGATCAGGACGTCAGGCCGCTGGGCCCTCTGGAAGCTGGTGTCAGCGACTAATTCGGAGCCGAGGGTGCAAATGGATCATATGAATTTTCGCTCGGTGGTGCTGACCACGGTCGCCGGAGACCCGGCGGCGCATCTACTGTGCGATTTTGGCGGTTTTTAGGGCGCTCTGGGCACAAAAATCCACCAGAATTGCACAATGGATGGTTTCGGGGCGCGGTGCGAGTGGGCGCGCGCCGCGCGCCAAGCGCGGCTCAGGCGTAGGGCAGCTTGTGCAGCCGCTGGCCAAGTCTGGCCTGGCGATCGGCCTGGATGCGCAACCGGCGGTATTCGCGGTTGCGCCGCTCTGCCATGACCGCCACCAGGAACTCCGTGGCAGTGGACGACGGCGCGGGGGGAGCCACGGAGCCGGCGACCTCATTGGCGATCCGGTTCGCGGTGTGTTCCAGCGCCTGGGTGTTCTGCCCCTTGGAGGTGTCCTGGACCGTGCGAAGGAAGCGTGAGGCGCGCGCCGCCACCGGGTCGGGGATCCATCCCAGGTCAGCGATCTGCGTCCAGGAGGTTAGCTGGGGTGGCACCGGCAACATCATCGGCTTGACTGCTGGCTGGCGGACCCGGATGACGTAGGTGCCTGCGACCATGTCCCCGAGCCGTTTGGTGCGCCGGCTGAACATGCCGGTGAAGAGAGGGATCATGCCCAGGCTGAGGTAGATCTCCCCGAACCCGACCAGGGCGCGGATGGCGGCATGCCGGAACCGGATCGCGCCGCCGTCGTCGCGCACCACCCGGGTGCCAAAGATCAGCCGGCCCACCGAGCGGCCGCGGGACAGCGTCTCCACCGTCATCGGAAGGATCACCAGACACAAGAGTGTTCCGCCCAGGGTGATGGCGGCGTCCATGGCCGGGTCAGACATCACACCTGCGGTCATCCCGGAGAGCACCACGAAGGTGATCAGTGCAATCCAGGAGACCAGGAGGTCCACGATGAGCGAGGCCGCGCGAGTGATCAGCGAGGCCGCCGGCAGCTCCAGCTCGACGCCCTCGCCGGTGATCACATTGCGCATAGTTGAAGCCTAGCTGTCAGGGAGGTGGTGAGACTGGGAGCTTATGAGGCCGGGGTCCAGGGCTTGAGGATCTCTGCCATGGAATCGGTGAGGCTGCGCTGCAGCAGCGGTCCGAAGGAGACGCGTTTGACGCCGAGCTGGGTGATCTCCTGCAGGCTCAGCCCTTCGGGAACTGCGCCGTTGACCGGGTGAGCGGTGACGTTCAGCGGTGTGTTCACGGCGCCGAGGATGCGTTCGAGGATTGCTCGCGAGGGAACCTTGACCGGGTAGAGCGAGTCGGCTCCGGCGGCTTCGAGCAGTCGCAGCCGGGTGAGCGCGTTCTCCAGCTGCGCCTCGGGGTCCTCATCGGTGGTGAAGGCATCGGTGCGACCGTTGATCACCAGGTGAGTGTCGGTGGCATCCGCCGCTGCCCGGATGGCGGCGATGTAATCACCGTGCTCCTCGGGGGAGCGCATCTCACCGAGTGAGTGGACGGTGTCCTCGATGTTGATGCCCACTGCACCTGCCTCCAGCGTGCGGTGGACCAGTTCATCCGCGGGGGTGTCATAGCCGGATTCGAGGTCCACCGAGACGGGCACGTCGACGAAGTCGGTGATGCGCTGGACCACTGCCAGGACATCGCTGAGCTCCATGGCCTCGCCGTCGGCGTGACCCAGGGAGTCTGCGACGGGGTGGCTGCCGATGGTCAGTGCGGAGAAGCCGTTGGCCACACAGGTCGCGGCGGACCAGACGTCCCAGACGGTGGGCAGGATGACCGGCTTGTCCTGGTGGTGGAGGTCGAGGAGCAGCTGTGCACGTTCTTTGGAGGTAGTCATCTCCGCATGTTTGCACAGTGGGCCGAAACTGGGAAGCGTCACGCGCTGAACATTCCGTTCTGTTGCGCTGCCCACACGGTAGTCTCGTGCCGTGGATATCGACGCCTTCATCGCTGTGCATCAGCACGAATGGGACCGGCTCTCCAAGCTGGCGTCCCGCCGGCGGCTTTCCGCTGCCGAGGCCGATGAGATGCTGCGGCTCTACGAACGGACCTCCACGCATCTGTCCATGATCCGCGCCGCCGAGCCGGACTCACCCGTGGTGCCCTCACTCTCGGCCCCGCTGGGCAGAGCCCGCGCACATCTGACGGGGGCCGGGGAGAACGTCTTCGTCTCCAGCGCGTACTTCTTCACCCAGACCCTGCCGGTGGCGTTCTACCGCATCCGCTGGCTGACCGTGATCCTCGGTGCGGCGTTCATCGCCGTGGCTCTGGCGTTTGCGGTGTGGACGGTGAACCACCCACAGATCGACCTGCTCATGCCCGCCGAAGACCGGCAGGCCTATGCTGGCACCGAGTTCGTGAACTATTACTCCGAACACCCGAACTCAAGCTTCGCTGCGCAGGTGTGGACCAATAACGCCTGGATCGCGGCCCAGGAGGTGGCATTCGGGGTGACGGGGGTCTTCGTCCCCTTCGTGCTGTTTATCAATGCCCAGGGACTCGGCATGGCCGCCGGGGTCATGGCCGAACAGGGGGAGGCCTCCACCTTCTGGCTCTACATCCTCCCGCACGGGCTCATGGAGATCACCGCGATCTTCATCGCTGGTGCTGCCGGGCTGCGGATCTTCTGGGCCTGGGTCGCACCGGGTCAGATGCGCCGTTCCGCCTCGCTGGCTGCGGAGGGTCGCAAGCTGATCACCGTGGCTTTCGGGTTAGTTCTGGTGCTGCTGATCTCTGGGGTGGTCGAGGGGTTCGTGACCCCTTCTGGCCTTCCGCACTGGTTGCGCATCGGGATCGGTGCTGCGGTGCTCGCAGCGTACTGGACGTACACGCTGGTGCTGGGTGGGAGGGCTTACCGTGCGGGTGTCACCGGTGACCTTGGAAAGTACGACGCCGGCGCGGTGGAGCTGACAGCCTAGGCCTCCACCGCGACCGACCTCAGGACTGATCTCAATGATCAGGGCTTCGTGTGGACAGCCTTGGGCTGACGGAGTGGTTTCTTCCACATTCCCGTTACCTTCGCCAGGATCACCAGCGCTGCGCAGATCCCCAAGCATCCGAGACCGAGCCAAAGATTCCCGTACTGGACGGCCAGAATCGGGAAGAGCGCGGTGATGAGTCCGCCACCGACGAAGGGACTGGCAAACGGGGCTCGCAGCGCGTAGCCACGGAAGGCATTCGTCTTGAGGTCCGGATCAGCAGCCCGCAGAAGCATAAGCCCCACTGATGCGACCCCTGTCATGGACCCGAAGTTGACGATGCTGTTCTCCACCCAGTGTTCCCGGAAGATACGGGGACCTATGTAGTAGAAGATTCCTACGCTCATGACTGCGGCGATCAACATGGTCACGACCAGAGGAATCCAGTTATCCAAGACCACGGGTATCGAGACGGAGGCGACTGCTGCGACGATCAGGAAATCGAGCGCGATGCCAACGATCGCGTTGAGCGTTCCCTTGTCAACCAATTGGTAGATCGGTGTCCGTACCAGGATGACGTGAATGATCAGGCCGCCGAGCATCGCGAGTGGGAACAGTGGCACCCCGGTGATGACTTGATCGACTAGATACTTCAAGCCGTATCCGATCAGGATGGCGACCGCGATCAGGGCGAAGTGGAACGCGAGGTTATCCAGAGATGTTCTGCGCAGACGGCTCCGGGACTCGACTCGTGATTCGGCGATATCGACGATATCGGAGGCTAGTCCGTTGTCACCCGGTTTGTAGTTGACCAGGAGGCCCTTGCGTGCGGCGATGTTGAGCATCGTCATGCCGACCAGGATGCCGAAGATGAGGCCTACAGTCGCCGCGCCCAAAGCCAATGAGCTGCCGTCGTCCCATCCCAGTGCGGTGTATGACTCAGCCATGCCAGCTGCGGTGCCATGACCCCCAGGCCAGGACACTTCCACGATCGTGGAGAACAAAGCATTCGTCCCGAACGCGGGTTGAAAGATGAAGAACGTGAGGAGTGCCGGGACAGCGATGACGGCAAAACTGCTGAAGTAGGAGTAAAAGACGTGCGGTGCTGCTTCTTTTGCCGCAGTCTTCACCGACGGCAGACGCTCGCCGAGCAGCATCGGCGCAAAGACGATGGTGATCAGGAGCCCTGCAAGCGAGGCCCAGGTGTTGTTGACTGCCTCCGGGATGACTCCTATGGCGTGGGGGCCCAGCGTCAGGCCGATCACGCCTCCGATCAGGGCCGCGGGAATGAAGAAGCGGCGGAAAAGGGGGACGAGTGCGCGAAGGCTCACGCCGACCAGAAGCAGGATGCCGAGACCTGAGGCCGCGATGAGCAGCGCATTGAGGTCATCGGAACTGAACTCGACCAATTCAGGCATGGGAACCTCTTTCGAATGGAGCGGATGCCGCGCCGAAACGCTTGGGTGAGAATGCGTCGAGACCGCTGTCTAGGCGTTGAGTGCACATGGTTGCTGATAGCCGCTTGGCGACTGATGGGACCAAGGCCCATCCGTGACCTGACCATCCGGTGGCCACAAAGGCGTTCTTCGCGACCGGGCCGATGACTGGAATCTCATCAACGGTGGACGTTTCGGCGCGGCTCGCGTCTGCCGCCAGGATCTCCAACGCTCCGAGGTCGGGGAAGACGGTCTCGAGCGTCTGGATATTGCCAGCGATGTTTTCCTCGACAGTCGCGCCCCGGCGAGCTTGTGGGGGTAGGTGTCCCCGCCATCCGCCGCTGAGCATGATGACATCGTCTGGAAGGACCTTGACGGAGAGTGGTTTGCTGTCGTGAGCCGTGAGCATAGGAATGTTGGCCGGCCGCTCTGCGCGGAGGAGCAGTGCTTGGGGGTAGATGGTCCATACCGGCAGTTCCACTCCGAAGGCGTGGGACACCAGTGCGGGCGCTCCTGCGTTGTTTGCCAGCAGAACGCTTCTTCGAACCCTGAGGCGCTCCTCTTTATCGGTGTGAACTGCCAGGACTGTGCCGTCTGAATCTGTTTCAAGCGCAGTGACAGACGTGTTCTCGAAGAATTCGACACCGAGGGACCTCGCCGCCGACGCGTAGGCGTGTGTCGTCATCTCCTGTGAGGACACTCCGTCCATTGGGGTGTGGATCGCCGCCTTCACCGATGATGAAACACCCGGGTAGCTCTGTTGCAACCGGTCGCGCTCCCAACGTTCCGTGGGGATTCCAAGTCCATTCTGGGTCCGAACCCGGGCATCAATCGCCGAGAGACCGCGATGCCCTGTCCGGGCGTCGCCTTCGACCAGATAGACGCCGCCCGTTCGTTCGTAACCGGTCTCGCCACCTAATTCTTCTTCCAGTGATGGCCAGAGTTCATAGGCCTCCCGCATCAAGGGCAGTTCCCTGAGGTCCCGACCATTGGCGCGTACGCCCCGTTTCCCAAACCCTCCAGATGCTTCGTGTGCAATGGACTCTCGCTCGATCACCGCGATGTTTCCTGCCCCGGATCGAGCGAGTTCGTAAGCGACTGCGCACCCATGTGCCCCGCCGCCGACGATAATGAAATCAAAATTCATGAGATGTCCCTCACATAGTGGTCACGTAGGGCAAATGTAGAGTTTCCTTCAGTCTGTGTCAATATGGTGAGAAGTCTTCAACTAAGGAGTAACAATGTCTACCGTCCCCGAGGGCGTCAGTGGTCTGACTCGCAAGGAGCGGCAAGTCGCGGCGTTGGCGGATCAGGATCCCTTGCTATTCGCGACGAGAACAGCAGCCGAAATAGCTGTCCTGGCGTCTACAAGCGAAGCGTCAGTGGCGCGTACCGCTAAGAAGCTTGGGTTTGCCGACATCAAGGAGATGAAGGCCGCGTGCGCGAAACGGGTGGGGCGCAACGAAGGCCTTCAAGACATCATTGAATCCCGGCTCCAGTCACTCAACGCGGAGCCTGATCATGGGACCACCAGCACCGCACAAACTGTTCTGAGCTCCGCAGCCTCGCTCCTCCTGACTCTGAACCGCACGTTGGATCAAGAGCAGCTTGCTGGTGCGGTGGAGCTGTGCGTAAACAGCCGCAGAGTTTTGACGTTCGGTTTGGGCACAGGTTTTCACGTGGCGCAGTATCTCTCTTTGGAGTTCGAGCGCAGCGGCATCGAGTCACGAGCGCTGACGGGAAGTGGTCATACCCTCGCCGACGCCGTGAACCGAGTTCATCCGGAGGATGGTTTGATCGTGATGGCTCCGCGTGTGATGTTTCCCGATATTGCGTTGTTCCTTCGCGCCGCCGCCTCCATCACTGCTCACGTAGTTGTGATCTCGCAAGACGAGCTGCCCGGGCAGCTCCCGTCCTCGGTGTTGCATCTGCGCTTACCCAGCACTGCCGCTGGAGCGGCGAGCGAATCGGTGTGCGCCTGGGCGCTCAGTGATGTTCTAGTGGCCGACGTCGTCCGCAGGAACCCGCAGGCCGCCGTCAAGACGCGAAGCTCCATTCAGTCGTTGCGAGAGCAGTTTCGACCCGAGATGAAGGGGCGGCTATGAAGGTCGTCGTCGTCGGTGCGGGGATCATCGGATGCTCGTTGGCACTGTCTCTCCTAGAGCGAGACCACGAGGTGACGCTCATTGATCCACACGGCATCGGTTCAGGTGTGACCGGCACCAACTACGCCTGGATCAATAGTCATAAGAAGCACCCCGATAGTTATCACGCTATCAACGCACGTGGCGTAGAACATTGGCGTTCTGTCATCGCACCCCGCTACCCAGGGACTGTCTATTTCAACGGACACGTCGAGATCGCAGAGGATCCAGAACACAGGTCCACGCTTATAAGTCGGTTGAATCGACTCCAATCCCTGGGCTACGAGGCATCCTGGATTACAACGGACGCTGCGCGCGGATTGGTGCCGGTGAATATCCCCGACGGCGCTGATACCGCGTTGTTTCCGTCGGAGGGTCACGCCTACCCACTAACCCTAGTTCGCTCCATCTTCACCGAACTTGAGAGCAAGTCTGGTTTCACGTTTCTTCCAGAGGCCGTCACCGAGGTTTCAGGTGAAGGGCCCATGCTCACCCTCCAAGCAGGAGCCCAATTGCAGGGTGATGCGATCGTCCTTTGCGCGGGAAACCGGACCTCACACTTGGCTGGTACAGCCGGAGCGGAACTTCCCTTTGTGTCAGCGGAGCCTGGGGGAGCGGCACTCGGATACATCGGTTATGCCACGGCGCGGGACCATGGGATCGAGCGGCTAGTGACCACTGACGAGATCAGTATTCGTCCCGATGGTCCCGACGCGCTGATTTTCCAAACTCTAGACCTCGACAGGTTAGCGGCGCCCGGGTCACCGGCATCTGATGAGACCAGGCAAGAGATGGGACTGCGGCTCAAGCGACAACTCCCAGATCATGTCCTCGAGGTGACGCGGGTCAGGGTAGGGGAGCGCGTGATCCCCGCGGATGGACTGACCGTGGCAGGCCGTTTGCCGGTAGGTGGATCAGAGGACTCCGGGCTATGGGCCATCAGCACCCACAGTGGCGTGGTGCTCGGACCCTGGCTCGGAGATACTCTTGCTCGGGAAATCTCGGGTGGCCCGGAGGAGCATTTGCTCGGCCCGTTTCGTCCAGGCCGGTTTGCCGCAGAGCAGAAGTCGTTCCCTCAATATGCGGCTCCTCGGCGTCCGGGGGAGCAGTAGGTCTTGGTTGTTCGAGGACGCCGCGTCAAGTGCCGCCTTGAGCTTATTTCACTACCTTCCGCTTTCATCATGAGCCGGATATTTGAGACTCAGCCGGCTTTTCGGATCATCTGTCGAGTGTCGGCGAAAGCGACGATGAGCGCCCCGACGACGGAGAGACCGACCAGCTGAACAACACCTGCAGTCTCCCAGCTGAATACCGTCACCAGGCGAGCGAAGATAAGCCCCGAGAAGGCTGCCGCCACGTAATAGGTCAGCACAAAGATGCCCTGTCCCCGGCCCACCTGATCAGGTTGGACCGACCGCTGAAGTGCAGTAGCGCAGTTCGTGAACAGTCCGCCACTTGCGAAGGCTCCTAGAAGGAATGAGAGGACATACTGCGAGGCGGCTGAATCGGCGACTAGATACATGGGCAGCGCAGTGAGCCCAGATCCGATAAAGGCTGCCATCAGCACCCACTTCTGTGGGAAGCGGTCCCCGAACCAGCCGAAGAGTAGGGCGAGCATGGCTCCGAGTCCGCCCATAGCCACTGCCACGCTGGCTTCACCGGTGGCAAAGCCCAGGTTCTCGGTGAGGAATGTTGGGTAAAGGCCCAGGTAGCCGTAAAAGATCAGCCCTGAGAGCGCGGATGTTGCACCGAAAACGACCGTGTTGCGGTTCAGAATGCGCTTCGGGACAGAGGCATATTCGTGCTTGATTCCTGCAGCGTTTGTCCCCGCGAGGGCTTCAGACATCGTCTTGCGCAACAGGAAGTAGACGGCGAGTGACATGAGTAGCCCAAGCGCTGCGAATACCAGGAAGGGAGCCCTCCAGGTGCCTATGCTCGTGGCGATAGGGACTCCCACCAGGGGGCCCAAGAAGATGCCGAGGCCAAAGGCGACACCGACGAAACCGGAGGCGAACGCGCGTTTGTGGAAGAAGTATGCTCCGACGATTGCGTAGAGCGCTGTGGCTTGGATGCCTTCGCCGACTCCGGAGATCAACCGATAAGCCGCCATATCGTAGAAGCCGCTGGAGGTGGCAATGAGGCCGGTGCCCACACTGAACACCAGGATGCTCATGATGATCACGGTCTTCCGAGTGAAACGGTCGATGATGAATCCCGCGATGAAACCGGCTATGGCGAGGCCGAGTGTGAACCCGGTCGCGAGAATGCCAGCTTGTTCCAGCGAGAACCCTAGCTCTTCTCTGATCTGGGGCAGTAGTGGGTAAAACACCTGCCGGTCCATCGCGTTCAACATCCAGGTCAGACAGAGGATGGCGAATCCGATGATGACGGCGCTTTTGGGCAGCGCCGGAGAGTTTTGGGTAATGCCGGGATCAGTAGTGCGCTGTGTCACGGGTATCCACCTTCGAAGTGCGAATTCACTAGACGGACTAGTGTCCGCTAAACGATAAGGATACGTATAAGTGATGCAGCTCACAAGAGGGTGGGGCCAGGCGTGTAAAAGTTTGACGTCGGCAGAGATTCTGCGGCAACGTCGCGTCATTCCAGCTGTCCGGGGCGGTTAAAGACTCAGGAACGCGGTGGACGCCCGCTCCCGCAGCTCCGGCTCAACCACCAGCGTCGAATCATGCGTCCTCCCGTCCAGCCGCTCCTGCGCCATCTTTGCCGCGAGTCGCCCCATGGCCTCCCTCGGCTGGTTGATGCTGCTCAGATGGGGCCGGATGGTGAGAGCAACCGCGGAGCTGTCATAGCCGACAATGCTGAGCTGTCCGGGCACGGACACCTTCAAATCAGCTGCCCGGTGCATCACGCGCACCGCGGCAATGTCATTCGCCGCGAAGATCGCCGTCGGCGCTGAGGAACTGCCCGAGCGCACCCGTCGCAGCACCCTGTCGATCTCCACGTCCACGTTCTCGGGACCGATCAGCTGAGCCGCATCCCTCAGCCCGAGCCGAGCACACTCTGCGAGGAAACCGCCCCGGCGGGAGGACTGCGCCGGCCGATGGGACAACGAGACCTGCGCCAGCGCGCGGTGGCCGAGCTTATGGAGGTGGCGCACGGCAAGTGCGGCACCAGCCTCGTCGTCGCTGCGGACTGAATCTGTCCCCGGCACTGGGTCTTGCATCCGCCCGATCACCACCACCGGCACCACAGCTGCGACCGCCTCTAGCGCGGCAGCCGGCAGCCAGGTGCTCACCACGATGACCGCGTCCACACCGAAGGCCAGCATGCGTTGGAGCTGGCGCTCCAGGTGAGCACTGTCCCGCCTTCCGTGCGCGATCACCACAGCCACCCCCGTGGCGTCGGCGTGACGCTCGATGCCCGTGATGACGTCCGTATGGTACGGGTTGCCCAGGTCAGTGGGGATCACTCCGATGACTGCCCGGTCGCGAACCGGTGCGCTCGCATTGCGGCGGTAGCCCACGGTCCGTGCGGCCGCGAGTATCCGCAGTCGCGTCTCCTCCTTCACCCCGTCGCGGCCGTTGAGGGCCAAGGATGCCGCCGAAGCTGAAACCCCAGCAGCACGAGCGACGTCTTGGAGCGTGGCGCGGCCAGAGCGATGTCCCATGCCACTGTCCTATCACCGCGTGATCCGTCCCGACCTGCGTTTTTGCAGATCTGCAGAGATCTTCGCGCAGCCATCCCCGACGCTTCATGCCCCGTTCACATAGCGGGACGTGCGCATCCATAGCGTGGACAGTGTCCTCGGGAGAGTCCTGGGGAGACGCCGGCCGGACAGCCGCGCGAAGCCCCACGAACGGACAGCTTGTGACCACAGCTCTCACCGCGCCGGACAGCGCCAACGCCACGACCCACACGAGGGATCACGCAGGGCCGGCACCCCGCGCGCTCCTGCTCGACTTCGGCGGCGTGGTGGTGAGCACTACTCCTCGGTCCGACTGGGCCGCTGTCCTGGGAGGCACGGTGCAGGAGCGGGCGCTCGCGGCGGGTTTCGAACTTGAGCTCTCCCAGATCGAGCAGTCGCTGCGCACCGGCCGCCACGCGTTGGGGCTGTGGAAGAACGCCGCGTCTCGCCGGCTTGCCCCACGTGAACTTGCCCCGCGGGAGATCGTGGAGGACTTCTTGTTCGTGGACCTGCCAGCCCCCGTCAGGTCCGCGCTTGCCCTGGACAGCGGGCGCATTCTTGCTGCCAAGTCCCTCGCCGTCTCCGATCACCACCTACGCCCCGGTGTGCGGGAGCTGCTCGATGAGGCGCGTGAACTCGGGATACTGCTCGGGATCGTCTCCAATGCGCACTCGGGCCGCGCCCACCGAGACATCCTGGCCGAGCTCGGCATCGACTCCCACTTCGGGGTGCAGGTCTACTCCGACGAGGTCGGCATCCGAAAACCCCACCCGGGGATGGTCAGCATGGCCGCCGATGCGCTCGGGGTTCCCGTCGCGCAGTCTTGGTACGTCGGAGACACTATGGACCGCGACGTCGTCGCAGGTCGGCGCGCGGGGGTGGCGCAGGTGCTGATCACCCGCGACCGCCGCACCGATCACCCACCCTTCGACGTCTCCGCCGCACCGGACCACGTCTTCGACTCACCGGTGGAACTTCTGGAACACCTGCGCGAGGCCGTGGCCAGCGACCTCAGCGTGAGGCAGACCAGCGCCGAGAACACGACGACGACGCCCAGCTCCGGCTCAGACCTGCCGCCTGCGGGTCCAGATGCAGCCCCAGGCAAGCGGCCACTCGCGCTCCTGCTCGATCACGGAGGCGTGATCACCACGTCGAAGCCGAACCCCCGCCGGGATGAGATCCTCGGCAACGCTCTCGTGGACCTTGCAGCCCGCAGCGGCGTTCAGCTCAGCGTCGAAGAAGCCAAGGCAGCGATGTCGGCCGGCTGGGATCGGCACCGGGCGCGCAAGCGGGAGCGTGACGCCATGACCGACCCTACTCACCGGCACGAGGAGATCGATCCCGGCGTGCTGTGGGCCGATCTGATCGGCCTGGATTTCCCGGCACCGCTGCGCGCGGCCCTGCGGATCGAGGCGCGCGAGCTGTCCCACCTGCTGCACCGCAGCAAAGGCATCATGCGTCCACGTCCTGGCGCTCTCGAGCTGATCCGCTGGTGCCATGAGAACGGTGTGGTGGTGGGGATCGTCTCCAACACGATCTCCGGACGCGGTGTGCGCGAGCAGCTCGACGAGTACGGCGTCGGCCACCTCATCGGTCCCGCCGCCTATTCGGATGAGGTGGGTGTGCGCAAACCTGGACGCGCGGTGTTCGACGCTGCCCTCGCGGGCCTCCAGGTTGACCCGGCCGATGTCATCTACGTGGGAGACAAGGTGCGCAATGACGGCCAGGGCGGCACCGAAGCCGGCATCGGCACCATTGTGCTCCTGCGCGGCGGCAAGGACGAGGACGAATCGCTCGCCTCAGCCCTCGACGCCGGCACCGTGCAGCACGTCCTGAACGAGACCGGCGACGTCATCGACCTCCTCAAAGCCCGGCTCGCCCAACCATCCGCCCTGTGACCTCCTGACCTCCGGTCACCTGCAACGACCGACCCCCAACTCACTGCCGACCAACCTCCCCTTGATTCGCCTCCACGCCTGACCCACCTAAGGAGTCTCATGTCCACCGGAACCCCGGCCCCCGCGCCAGACCGCCGCCCAACCAGGACTGTCCGAGAACAAGACAACGACGCCCAGCAGCGTCGCGGAACCCTCCGCGGCGCCATCGACGGCGTGCGCAGCTTGGAGCTGACCACCTCGCAGAAACTCATGGTCTTCGTGCTCTCCATGTCCCTGTTCGGTCTCTCGAACATCCTGCTGGAGATCATCCCCGAGCCGAGCGTCGGCCCGGTGGAGTTCTCCATCTCCAACATGATCTTCATCCCGCTGGCGATGGCGGCCCTGTTCAGCCCGCTCTGGGCCGCACTCGGCGCCCCGCTGGGTGAGATCGTGTTCACCGACCTGCTGATGGGCGACTTCTCCGGACTTGCTGAGGTCGAGGGGTACCTGCAGATGTTCCTCGCCATCTACATCGGCGGTTCCATGGTGCGCAACCCGCGCAATAAGGTGCAGCTCGCCATCGGTGCCGTGAGCATAATCCTGATCGACAAGGTGCTCTCCGCGATCGTGGACCTCTCCAAGGTATGGATCGGCGTGGAAGAGGCTGAATACGTGGAGGGCCTGCCGCAGTCGATTCTCGCGGTGGAAGCCGTGGGTCTGGTGACCGATGTGGTGATCAGCGGCATCCTCTTCGGCGCGATCCCCGCCATCTGGCTGGTCCCGCGCCTCTACGGTCGCATCGAGCCGCTCATGGGCATGCGCCCCCGCGTCCCCGGAGAACCGATCCCCGGCGACGCTCCCAAGGGCCCGCTGTTCGTCGGCTTCGCACTCCTGCTCTCCGCGGCCTCCTTCGGGTTCGCCTTCCTGGAAGCCTTCGATCTCTCCGCAGGAGCATGGGAACCGGACTTCCTGGGACGCTTCGGGGACTCCTTCCTCTGGCTCTCCGTGGCCGCGATCCTGCTGGTCCTCGGTGCCACCATCCTCCTGTTCAAGCGAGCGCAGAAGAAAGCACCACATGACGACGACGCCCGCTGAAACCGCCACACGCCCTGGCTCACCCGCAGGCAGCGCCCCCGTGATCCAGGTGAAGGACCTGTCCTTCCGCTACCCGGGCGCGGACCGGGACACCCTGCGCAACGTCAACCTCGAGATCCAGCGCGGTGACTTCGTCGCCGTGGTCGGAGGCAACGGTTCTGCCAAGACCACGCTGTGCAAGACCTTCAACGGGCTCGTGCCGCACTACTGGAACGGTGATTACGCAGGCTCCGTCACGGTGGACGGACAAGACACCTATGAGAGCACGGTCGCGGAGCTCTCCAGCAAGGTGGGATACGTCTACCAGGACTTCCAGAACCAGCTGGTGCGTCCCACGGTGCGTGATGAGGTCTCCTTCGGCCCGCTGAACTTCGGCCATGAGGACTACGCGGAACGCACCGATGAGGCACTGGAGCATCTGGGCATCGCTCATCTGCGGGACAGTTTCGTCTGGCAGCTCTCCGGCGGGCAGGCACACCTGGTGGCGCTTGCCTCCGTGCTCGCGATGCGGCCTTCGGTGATCGTGGTGGATGAACCCGTGGCCGAGCTGGACCCGGCCAGGGCGCGGGAGATCTACCTGCAGCTGCGTGAGCTCAATGAGCGCCACGGCATCACGGTGATCACTATCGAACACCACGCCGAGTTCGTCGCGGAGTTCGCCCATTCGGTGATCCTCATGGCCGACGGCGCGCCCGTCTGGCACCTGCCAGTGCAAGAAGCCATGAATCGGCACCGCGACCTGGAGCAGCACGGCATCCCAGCGCCAGACGCAGTGGCGCTGAGCGCACTGGTCCTGGGTGAGGATGAGGACGTCGCTCTGGATGTTCCCACCGCGGTGGAGCTCCTGCGGCCCCATGTGTTCCGCGGATTCACCGCCGCAGCCAACGCCACAGCTTCCGTCACAGGCATTCCGCTGGCGGCAAAGCCCGGCCTGGATGGCGCAGAACCTGAAGTCGCTGGGACTGAGCCGGAGCTCGTGGCCTCGCTGCGCGGCGTCGAACATGGTTACCGCTCCATCGGTGGAGCTCTGCGCACCGTGTTGCACCCGCTAGATCTGGATCTCCATGCGGGGGAGCAGGTGGCGCTGGTGGGCACGAACGGTGCCGGCAAGTCCACCCTGATGAAATTGCTGACCGGACTCATCGTGCCGCGGCACGGCACGGTGGAGATCGGCGGTGTGGACACCCGCAGTCGCTCGGCCTCGGCGCTCGCGGACAGGGTCTCCTACCTCTATCAGCGTCCGCAGCAGATGTTCCTGCGGGATTCCGTCCGGGAGGACGTCGCGATGTTCCCCGTCGGGCGGGGACGCGAGGGTGCAGAAGAACTCGTGGACCGGGTGCTTGACCGGGTGGGTCTCAATCCGCTCGCGCAGCGCGATGGCCGGACCCTCTCCGGGGGACAGCAGCGCCGCGCGACGATCGCCATCGGCCTGGCCATGACCCCGTCGCTGCTTCTGCTCGACGAGCCGACCTCCAGCCTGGATGTCCGCTCCCGGGATGACGTCATGGGAATGCTGGCCTCGCTATCCTCCACCGTCCGCTGCGCCGTGGTGGCCACCCACGATATGGAACTCGTGGCGAACTGGGCGACCCGCGTGATCGTGCTGGATCAGGGCCGGGTGCTTCTGGACACGGACCCGCGGTCCATGTTCTCCCGGGCAGAGGTCACCGGGCAGGCACGGCTGCTTCCGCCCCAGGCGGCCCGTATCGCTCAGGCACTGGATCTGACTCCCACTCCACTCACCGCGGCCGAACTGCGGACCTGCCTGCGCACCCCAGACATCCACACCCGAGACATCCTCAACCGAGACACTCAAAACACAGAGGCCTCCACCTACTCTTCCCTCTCCAAGGAGACACACTGATGGCCCGCAAAACTCGGGATGTTCTCTCGGTCGAATGGGTGCGCCTCGAGCTGTTGCGCACCGCCTACTCGACCCGCGGAGGACTCCTGGCGCGCATGGATCCCCGGATGGTGCTGCTTTGGTACGCCCTGCTGGGGATCGCGCCCTGGCTGACCCATAACGTCACCGTGCTGATCGGGCTGTTTCTGCTTGGCGTGGTCTCGGTGATCGCCGCCCGAGTGGGTCCTCTGGTGCTGGGCCTTTTCGTCTTTGGACTCACCACGGACATCATTGCCCTGTTCGCTGCCTCATTCCTCTTCGGCGGGGACTGGGACACGCTGGCGGCGCTCGCGGTGCTCAACCTGAAGATCGGCGTGATGTCTATGGCCTCGATGGCCGCGTTCATCTCTCTGGAACCGGAGAAGCTTTCCGACGCGCTGCTCGCGCTGCGTGCCCCTGAGCTGCTCGCCTTCGGTGTCAGCTATGGCTACCGGATGCTGCCCATTTTGGTGGATGAGTACATCACGGTGCTGGAAGGAATGCGGCTTCGCAGCGCCGCCCCGGCATCCCGTGGCCTGCTGGGATGGCGAACCGTGCTGCACTGGAGCGTCATGGCGGTCACCGCGTTCTACCCGATCATGCTGAACACGGCGAAGAACGTGCGCACCACCGTGGAGGCCCTGGAGACACGCGGCTTCACCTACGCGGCGCACAACCCCAAGGGCCGCATCTTGCGCCTGGCACATCTTCGGGTCCGAGGCTTCGATTTCGCCGTCATTGGAACCACTGCGGCGCTGGTCGTCGTGGCATTCCTGATCGGCGCCGAGTACCCGGTGTACCGGATCGGCTAGTCAACCGGGGTTATTCCGCGCCACTGCGTGCATTATCACCATGAACAGTCCCGACTCTCCGGGCTTCCTCCCCGAATTACCGGTGCCGCGCTCATACTGTTGAGAGAAGACAGTAATGCGTGGAGAGGCAGATATGAGCGCGAATTCCGAGCGGAACGAGGCCGGCAGGCCCGCCGAAGAGAACGAAGATTTTGAATCCGGGTTGGATTACGGCGCCTTCGCATCTGATGAGCCCGATTTCCCCGAAGAGAAGCTGAACGCGGAGCGGGACCAGCGTCCAGCCCAGCAGGCCCAGCCGGTGGACCGGTCAGATGATGACCAGGCCACCCAGGCGATGCCCGCGGTGCGTGACCAGCAGGACGCTCCTGGCCGCCACGACCAAGATCGCACCCAGGATCGCGGCCAGGTCCACGGTCAGGACCATGACGCCCCGACCGAGAACATCGCGCGCACCCCCGCCGCACCATCCACCCAGGACACTGGCGCGGAGAACCCCAACGCCACGCGGTCCCTGGATGACGTGCGCACCAGCCGCAGCAACCGCTCGATCGAGGACACCACCACCTTCACCGGGGCAGCCGCCGCGGGTGGAGCTGGTGCAGCCGCCGGCAACACTGGCGGCAACACGACGAGCAGTACCGCAGCCACCCCGAACCCGACTCCGGCCATAGGGGAGCGCTCGGCAGCCGATCATGGCGCCGATACCCACGAGCCCACCGAGAACGCCGCTGAGCTGAGCAGGCGTGAGCAGCGTCGTCGTGATCGGGTGGAAGCGAAGACTGATGACCATGACACCGCAGTAGTCCCCGCCACTGCGGCCGCCGGAACCGGCGCCGCAGCAGGAGCGGGCGCAGGTGCTGCCACAGGCACGGCCGCAGGCGCCGGATCGGTGGATCACTCCCGCCGTCACGCCTCCAGCCCGTCCCGGGCCGCCCACGGCTCGGATGAGCACGTCACCGATGATGACATCACGCAGGAAGTGGAGCGCTCCAAGCGTGGAGTCTCCCGCTTCTTCCAGGTGCTGATCGCGATCTTCACCCCGATCCTGCTGCTGGTCGCCGCTGTGCGCCTGGTCGCGTCCCCGCTGTTCCTCTGGGTGGCATATAACCGCCCGTGGATCCCCGAGGGTGCCTACAGCTTGGATCAGGGCGACCGGACGGTCTATGGCTCCTACGGGGTCGACTTCCTGACCAACCTCGCGAACTCCCGCTACCTTGCCGAACTGGCACCGAATGGCGAGGCGCTGTTCACCGATGCTGAGGTCTCCCACATGGTGGACGTGAAGTTCGTGCTCCTGTGGGCCATGCTCATCGGAGTCGCGCTGCTGGTCATCACGCTGATCCTGGCGCTGTTGCTGCGCGCATGGCGTCCCGGGGGAGTGGCCCGCGGCCTCTTCGCCGGCGCTTGGGTCACCCTGGGCATCATCATCGCGGTGGCCGTGCTGGCCATCATCGATTGGCAGTTCTTCTTCGCCGAGTTCCACCGGATCTTCTTCGCCGATGGCACCTGGACCTTCCCGGCCGAGTCCACGCTGATCCAGCTCTACCCTGAGCAGTTCTGGATCGATGCCGGAATCGCCGTGGTCGCCCTGGCCGTGCTGTTCTCGCTGATCCTGCTGATCGCCACCTGGCCGACCAAGCGTCGCCGGGCACGACGGGCAGCACGCCTGGCCGAGGTCCACGAGCGCCGCCGCGAGAAGCTGGTCACCGAGCTCAATGAGAGCAACGGCGAGTATGCGGACACGCAGCCGAAGGCCAGCCGCCGCGAGCGTTCCCGGGACCGCGACCAGACCACCTCGGCGGTGGGCTAAGGCCCACAGTACGACGGCGCCCGCCCCGGCAGGTGCCCGGAGTACACTCACGCTGATGACCGGTGAAAACGCTGCCGCAGACCGTCCCGCCCAGGGTCCCCTTGTAGGGATCCTGGGCGGTATGGGTCCTGCCGCCACTGTGGACTTTTACTCGAAACTCATTGCCGCCACGCCTGCGGCCACGGACCAGCAGCACCTGCGGGTGATGATCTGGGCAGACCCTACGGTCCCGGACCGTTCGCAGGCGATCGTGGGGCACGGTGAGGACCCGACGCCGAAACTGGTGGAGGGCGCCCAGCACCTCAAGGACGCAGGGGCCGCCTTCTACGTTGCGGCCTGCAATGGGTCTCATGCATTCCTGCCGCGAGTGCGCGAACAGGTCGATCTGGAGTACGTCTCCATGATCGATGTGACCGCAGAACACCTGAGCGCGCTTCCCTATGTGACGTCCGCGGGGCTTCTTGCCACCGATGCGACGCTAACCGCGGGGTTGTACCAGCAGAGTCTTCAGGACTACGGCGTGGCCCCGATAGTGCCAGAGGCCGCCGACCAGCACACCGTGATGGAGGCGATCTACGCGGTCAAGGCGGGGAACCTGGGGCCAGAGCTGCGTGCCTCCCTGGTGCGGGTCGCGCAGAAGCTGGTGGAACAGGGCGCAGATGTCATTGTGGCGGCCTGCACCGAGATCCCGCTCGCCATGACCACCGAGGAGTCCCCGCGCCCGCTGGTGGACCCTGCGGTGCTGCTTGCCAACCGTGTGGTGACCAAAGCGAACAGCCAGCGGTGAGCACGCACTCGGCAGCTCCTGTCATGACGGATGCCGAGGCTCCCACGCTGAAACTCACGGGGTGGGCCGCGCTATGGATCCTGGTGATCACCGCGGTGATCTTCGGCGGAACCCTCGGGCTGCTCTTTGCTCAGGATGAACCCGACCGGCTCGCTTTCCCCGCGCTGGCCATTGCCCTGATCGTGCATTCAGTGCTCGTCCTACTTGTTCTGGCTTATCTGATTCGACGCTCCCGCACTCCATTTAGTGCGGTGGGTTTTGTGAGACCCTCCTGGCGACTCCTCCACCTGCTGTGGCAGATACCGGCAGTGATCGTCCTGGTGCTCACCGCTCAGCTGGTGACTTCTGCGCTGACCGACGGCGCAAACAGTGACGCCGGCGGCTCAATGGAGGCTCTGGCCGTGGGGCTGAACCCGGTGTTGGTAGTGCTGGCGTTCATCGCGATCGCTGTGCTGACACCGGTCTGGGAGGAGATCTTCTTCCGCGGTCTGCTCTTCGGAAGTGTCCGCGCGCGGTGGGGCGTGGTCCTGGCAGTGGTGGTGTCCACTTTGGTGTTCGCAGCTGTCCACGGGCTGCCGATCCTGCTGCCCTACTTGGTCACCCTGGGACTGAGCCTCGCGTTGCTGCGCATCTTCCACCGCAACATCTGGGGGTCACTGGCGCTGCATGTGACTATCAACTGTCTCGCGTCAGGGACGATCTTGACCGTGCTGGTGTAGCTCCGGGAATCACCGGCCGTGAAGCATCTGGTCAATGATTCTCACACCGCAGCGCCGAGGCTCGCCATAGGCGGGGTAGAGGAACTCGCCGATATCGGCAGTAGGCACGACGTTCGAGACAGTTGCTCCGTCGGCGCTATGGAGGGATGGAGTTGCGATGTCCACTCCGGTGCCGGTGAGGCCTGGGAAGGCCCACATCGCGTCGATGGCCAAATCCTTGAGCTCGTCGCTAAGTTCTTCAAATACATCTACAGAAAGCCCACCCCCGGCAGCTGCTTCCGGTGCAGATTCCAGGATGCGTATGTCACCCGCGGTGAGAATCTCGTCCATGGTCAGCTTCATCAGGGCAAGGTCCTCGTCCTGCGTCGGGAGGATGCGGGATCCTAAGTAGTCGCACGCTGCCCGCCGTGTACGCTCAGCTTCCAGTAACTGACTCACCGTGGAACTGCCATCGCCTACGAGGTAGAACGGCACCCGCAACACGGCCGCAACCGCCTCTTCTCCTACGACGAAAACTCTCAGGGCCAAGTCCTGCGTGTAACTTTCCACTTGAACCAACTGGCTGACGCTTTTGAGATGCGAAACGGCTTCAGCGGAGCGCTCCCACTCCCGCTGAAGCTCAATCGCTGAGGAAACCGCAAGGGACGTGACTGGCTTCGCGCGTTCAGAGGCAGGCCTCGCCGTGACACGCGCACCGGATTGCTCGCGATACTTTTCTGCGGCGTCGAGCTGAGATACGTGGAAAGACCGCCCGGTGGTGGTGCTGATTCCAGAGGCTTGTAAATACTGGTGGCTGATCTCGACCGACTGCGTGGCGTCTCGCGCTTGTCCACTGACAAGAGTGGTCGTGCGGCTGTCGATGCCTCCGATGGTACGACCGCGGTGCACGAGCAGGAAGCTAGGGCCCATCTTCGTGGGTGTAATTCGCCTGCGCTTCTGGGCATCCTCGAGCAGAATCCCCTGGTGTTTCATCGTGCTCTTCCAGAGGTGCATCTCGTTCCGCTGAGGTTCGACGATTTGGCTAATGAACTGCTCAACCGGGGAGACGGGGTGATTCACGTCAGAGTGCATGTCTGACAGGATATCGTCCTCCCATAGTATGGGGCTGATGGAACACCAGACCGAGACAGCCCGAGCAGTATTGCGCGAAGCAAGCCAGCGCCTGGAATCGCTGTTGCCGGAGCTGGAGCTCCTGCGCAACGACGTTGAACTCAAGTCCGATGACACTCCGGTTACCGCCGGGGACCTCCTTGTGCAGCACCAACTGGAGGCGGTCTTGAGGGGGAGGCTCCCGGACCTTACTTTTGTCGGTGAAGAGCAAACAGGCGGATGGGACGAATCCCCCCAAGGCTGGGTGGCGGTAGTTGACCCCATCGACGGCACAGAAAACTTTGCTTCCTCATTGTTCGAGTGGGGCACAATGATCAGCATTTTTTATGCGGGAGCACACGCTGCCAGCATGCTCGCCCTACCGGAAGTCGGCCGGCGAATCATCAGCGGTGATCAGTTGTCCTACGCACGTTCCAGGATCGCAGGGTTCTCTTCCGGAATGGATCAGGCTCTTATCGATGAACTGGCACAGTCGCGCCAAGCCCGGATATTCGGTGCTGCTGTGTACAATTTCTACGGTGTCATCACTGGGCGTTTAGCATCTTTTACCAATCCGGTGGGGGCATACTCCTGGGATCTGCTTGCTGGTTTGTCCCTAGCCCGAGAACACAACTGTGAGGTCTTTGTAGATGACGAACCCTACGACGGACGATATCTCGAGCCTGGCCGCAGATATCGCGTCGAGGTACACCACCGATACGATCGTCATCCTCGGTAAGGGTCCTTCTGCTGAAGAAGTGCACTCACGAGTCTTCGATGGCAATCTCACCATTGGGATCAACGACGCCGAGCGTATCCACCCGATGGACATTTCCATCTTCTATGAGGATTGGGTTGCCGAGTCGGTCCAGGCCGAGGGCCTGCGGTCTCAGGCTTACGTCACCTCTACAGATCTGGTGGCCCCCGGCAGGAAAGTCATCAAGCTTCCGTTCCAGCCGCTGAGCAACGACGAGGAAGATCTCGTCCTGCTGCGGTTCCAGAACCGCGATGAGATCGCGATCGAAGAAGCCATCTTTCTCACCGCACTAGAAGTCGCCCGCACGGTGGCTGAGTCGAAGGGCCGTACCCAGACCGTCTATATGGTGGGCTTTGACTTCACCCCGGCTTCTGGCCACGCGAAGTCTGCGACCACGCGCTATGCACCGGATATGGACAGCCGACGTGCCGCGGGGATTCAGATGCAGGAATACGTCTTCCGCAACGCGCTCTACACGCTGGAGGACTCCGAACTCAGCGTCCATCACGTAGGCAGTAAAGACTTTTCTAGTCTCGGTCCCAAGGAGCTGAACGAGCACTACGTCCTCGAGATCTCAGAACAGCCGCGTCAATCCAGCGAGCCCACGCCGGCAGCGTTGACTCATGTGGATGTCACCGCAGAGATCACCACCAATCACTTCGGAGACTTTGACCGCCTAGAGAAACTTGTTCGGGCGTCCCACGAGGCCGGAGCCGACTGGGTCAAGGTACAAAAGCGGGAAGTCGAGACCTTCTACACTCCCGAGCAGCTGGCGCAGCCCTATAAGTCACCCTTCGGAAGTACCTTTGGCGCCTACCGAAACCAACTCGAGCTCGACCGTGAGGGTTTCAAGTTCCTTGACGAACTTTGCATAGATCTTGGCATCGGGTGGTTCGCCTCGGTACTGGACCAACCCTCCTTCCAGTTCATGCTGGATCTCGATGTACCGATGATCAAACTCCCCTCCACAATCTCAGAGCACAAGCAGTATCTGAGTTACGTGGCTGAGAACTACACCGGCTCACTGGTGCTTTCCACCGGTATGACGGATCACCGATACGAGGAATGGGTTCTGGAGACCTTCAAGAAGCAGGACAGGCTTTACCTGTTGCACTGCAATTCGGCCTATCCCACTCCCGATGAGCACACCAATATCGGGGTGGTCCGGCACTACGCCGAGCTCGCGAAGGACCATCCCCAACTCATCCCTGGATATTCCAGCCATGATTTCGGATGGATGGCCTCGGCCCTGGCAGTGGCCGCGGGGGCGCAGATGGTGGAGAAGCACGTCAAGCTCGGCAACACTGAGTGGGCCCATTTCGATGCGGTTGCCGTAGACCTCAACAGTGACTCATTCACAGAGTACGTCTCGGCCATCCGCAAAGCCCAGGTGCTCGTCGGTTCCTCACAGAAGCGCATCACTGACAGCGAGCATCACAAATACCGGGCACCTTCGCAGGTCTGATGCAGTACCGAAAAGAGGCTTTGATAGCCTGACGCTCGGTTGTCTTGCCAAGTCACTCTCACGGATCGCAGGTCTATGAAGTTCAAGATCGTCAACTACCAGGCCCATCGGATCAGCGGCTGGGTCTATGACCCGGGAGCCACTCAGGGGACCGCCGTTCTTGACCTGGTGGTCAATGGGGAGACTGTTTCTCTGCTCACCTGTGACATCTTCCGGGACGAGCTCTCCTCGGAGGAGTTTGCTACCCGCAATGTCGGTTTTCTCGGCGCGCTCCCTCCCCAATTTTGGACCGGGGAGACGCACGACGTCGCCCTTCGTCTCCGGGGGACTGACGAAGTTCTCATGGAGAAGCAGATGAGCACGGCAGATTCCCGTATCCCCGGCGTCGACTCTCTCCACGGCCATTTCACCGTCACGCCGTACGGTCAGGTTGCCGGATGGGCCAGCACACACAACCAGCCGGCCTATGCGCGCCTCTTGATCGACGGCGCCGTCGTCGATGAAGCGCGCACCGACCGCCGCGCGCTTCCCTGGAAACGGGATGCAGTCAAGTTCAACGCCCCCTTCGGGTTCATCTACGGAGCGCAAATTCCGCCCGAGTATTTTGATGGGCAGGCCCGTCGAGTTGAGATCTTCGCGGGTGCGGAGCCACAGGCTTCTATTCCTGTTTTCGACCAGACACTAGAACTCGCGTCCGAGCACGGCGAGGCGGCGGCACGTGAAGCTCAGCGGTTGCAGCACGACGCCCCGGATACGTCGTCGATCTGGGAGAAGACTCCTAAAGTTCGCCCGGAGATCCGTGTGGCAGGCATGGAGCTGACCGAGTGTTATGCCTCAATCACCTTGGTAGGGGAGATTCAGCACCGACGTGTGGTTCTGCGAATGGGCGAGGCCGAAATCGTCCTGCAGGCGTTGACCGAACCGCCTGAGGGTGACCCCGAAGCCGCGGGCAAGCAGAGTTACGCCGGGGAGATCCCGCTCGAAGGCAGGTTCACGGAACCAGTTTCGCTCTTCACCCCAGGTGCGGAGGTTTCCAAGACTTACGATCTCCGCTTGGGGGACGAGACCGGACGGCGGCCCGAAGGTCTGCCAGAGAGCATTGCGCATGATTCCCCAGGAGAATTCCTGATCTCTGACACCGTGCTCGACGGTGGAGTTTTCACAGGATGGGCGGCTCACACCGCGGGGCTGGATTTCCCGGCGGAGATTGTTCTCCGCGAGGTCAGCGAGGACGGAGAGACAGAGATACACAGCACCTCGTCCTCGCTGAAGAACAAGCATGCGAAGCTGCAGCACGCCATTGGCCGTGCCGGCTACGCGCTTGCTTTGCCCACTTCGGTCCTGGTCCGTCGCAATGCCCACTTGCGCCTTATTGCGGTCCATGGCCGCGGTGAGCGCGTTCTGTGGGAAGACCGGTCCTTCTACGCAACGAACCACTTCCTCCTTGCTCAAGCACTCCAGGCCTCCAGCTCCACGCATGCGCTTCAACTTCTGAGCAATGCCAGGGAGGCCGGACGAAAGAACTTTGTGGAAGCGTTCCTTGGGACGTATAAGCATTCCCGGGCAAACATCAGCCTGGAAGAGTTAGAAACGGCAATCGCGTCTCAGCGCCAGTATGTTGGCGCCACCCTAGAACCGGCGAATGGTGCCATCTGGTATTGGGTGCAGGAGCTGCGTTCAAACCCTGGTCGCCTCCAGTGGTTCACCACGAACGCGATACGGAACCGCAATGGCGGGGCACGAGATGTGCTGGCCTATGCGGCAACTAAGGGACGGTATGACTTCTCCCAACTTCACGGAATCCTCGAATCTCACCGCACGCGGCTCTTCCGCGAGTCCGCGACTGACATGTTGCAGTCTGAGCACTGGAAGTCCGGTCTGCTCGCCATGGCACGGTTCCTCTTCGCTGCCCCGCGTGATGAAACTGACCAGCTCGATGCACTGACCCTGTACTCCATGCTCGAAGAATGGCGAGGCCTCGAAGAGATCACGGGAGCGGATCGTTCCTTCTACGGAGATCTGCTGCGCTGGCGGGGCGAGTTCGATCATTCTGCTCAAGTGCTCACTTCAGAAGACGGTGATCCCCAGCATGACTATTCACAGAATCTACTCTCGCTCAATGCGGTGAATCCGCACGTGACCGGTGTTCCGGGCTACAAGGACGCATGGCTCGCAGGTTTCAATGAGCTCTTGGACGAACACGACATCGCACCGATCTCCCTACAGGGTGACCGGGTGAGTTTCTATGAAGTGACAACTGACCTTCCTGCTGTGGCAATGGTGCCTGACGCACCCACTGTCACCGTCATCATGCCGATCTACGAACCGAGCGCGGCAACAGACGTTGCTCTGGATTCTCTGCTTCGGCAGACCTGGAGCAAGCTTGAGATCATCATGATCGATGACTGCTCTCCCCAAGTCGATGCAGAGGGTTACCCGACCCCCTACAGGCAGCAGTTGGAGGATCTCGCCGCGCGAGACTCACGTATTCGCCTTGTGCTGAGCGATGTCAATCGAGGTTCATACTCTGTCCGCAACGAGGCGCTGGATCTCGCCACCGGTGATCTGATCACCGTGGCAGATAAAGATGATTGGCACCATCCGCAGCAGATCGAGCTGCAGGTGCGCGATTTCCTTGCCGCACCTGACCGAATCGCCAACATGACCAACTGGGTGAGGGTGGACGAGCAGCTCACGCTGATGCTCCGTTCAGCCACCGGTAAAGTGTCATACCCCTCCATGGCGTCACTGATGTTCCGCAGGGATCCAGTGTTGAGAGACCTTGGCTATTGGGACACCGTGCGGAAATCCGGTGACTCCGAGTTCAAGAGCCGGATGGAGAATTACTACGGGATCGATATCGAGCCCATCACCCTGGCTCCCTTGGCGTTCGCTCTCATGGACGGGGCGAACCTCACTAAGGACGATATGGGCGTCGGGTATCTTGCGCCGGAGCGGCGTTCCTACCTCCGTGGGTACAAGAGCTGGCACCGCGAAATTCGAGAAGCCGATGAGTCGCCCTATATGCCGAAGTCCCTGGAGCAGCGCAGGTTCGTGGCACCTGCAGGGTACCTTCCAGGAGCGAGACCGGAAGGCCCTGCCAGGTATGACGTGGTCTTCGCCTCAGAGTTCGGCTTCCTCGCCGGGAATTCCACGTCGCTCTTCAACGAGATTTCCGTATGCCTCGATGCGGGACTCAAGGTGGGTGTCATCCCGTTCCAGAACGGGCTCATCCCATCGGCCTCGAAGCGGCAGTTCAGTCGAAAGATCGATGACCTGGTCCTCAACGGTCGAGTAGATCGGCTGTCCCTGGAGATGAATGCTGAGACTGATCTACTAGTTGTGCGCTGGCCCACTGCGGTGCAAGTTGTGCCAGACATTGTTGCGGGGCTGAAGCCCAAGAAGGCAGTCATCGTTTCCAACCATCCGCCCTTTGAACCGAGCGGCGAACGGCGTAGCTACGACATCGGCGTGGTCACCCGCAATATTGAGAGACTTTTCGGTGTCCGGCCCCTGTGGGCGCCGCAGAGTGAGCAGATAGGTGCCATGATCGCGCCCATGATGCCCGCAGCGGACCTGACCGGTTTCTCTTGGAAGGGGATCATCGAGCTCAAAGACCAGGCCACGCAGAATCGATACCGTAGGGCGCGTCCCACTATCGGACGGCACGCACGCGATGACGCCGCGAAATGGCCTTCTAACCGTCAGGTCTTTGATCAGGTCTACCCCTCCGATGGGTCGGTTGACGTTTGCATCCTCGGTGGCACTAAGGTTCCTGTGCAGAAAGGGTTCCTTTCCCGGAACCCGCTCTCTTGGGAGATCTACGCGTTCAACGAGATCAGCGTGGAGGAGTATCTTTCCGAAAAGATTGACTTCTTCGTTTATTTCCACAGTGACGGTTGGCTCGAAGCATTTGGGATGGCGATCCTCGAGGCGATGAGCTACGGGGTGGTGTGTGTGCTGCCGCGTCACTTTGAACCAGTATTCAAGGATGCTGCCGTATATGCAGAACCAGACCAGGTAACCGACGTGGTCAGAGAGCTGTGGGATGGTCAGCGCTACGCTGAGCAGCAGCAGCGCGCGGTTCGGTTTATTCAGCAGCAATGCACTCCGGAGGCTTATCTGAGGCGCCTCTCGGGCTTAGGGGTAGAGGTGGAGAAAATTGAAGGCTAAGAAGACGTCGATTAAACATCTTGACAGCGTTCCCCGCCACACTTGGGGAGGACCCGAGGATCTTGACGTGCAGGAAAGAGGCCTCTACACGGAGCATTTCGAGGGCGAGCAGTACGACTTCATTTTCGCTCCCAAGCCTGAGACCAAACGACTCATTGTGTTCTTCTCGGGCGATGCCAGACGCACTACCTTTGATCCTCCGGTCTTCCAACGATGGAGTTGGGCGTCAAAGTTCCCGGCTAATTGCCTTTACTTCTCTGACCCCGCTTTGTACAAACAGAGCGACCTGGGACTCGCTTGGTATGCGGGCAACAACGGTGGCGATTACCTCACGCACATAGCCAAGGTCGTCCGAGACGTGGCCTCTGCCATTGGGGTTGACCACGGAGGGGTCTTCTCTTACGGCTCAAGCGGCGGGGGATTCGCAGCAATTCGATTTGCGCGATATTACGAGGGGCTGCGGGTCATTGCCATCAACCCACAAACTGACTTGTCGCGTTACGCCACCAAGTGGACAGACCGCATGAGCCGAGCATGTTACGACGTTGAAAGCCTAGCTAGCGTGCCGAGAGAAGAACACTACAAGTTCACTGCACTCGACTTGGACACACTGTCTCGCGCTCAGGAGATCTTCTTGGCCCAGAATACGGTCGACACGGACCACTATGAGAACCACTACAAACCCTTAAAGAATTACATGCAGTCAACCAAGTACGCTGCGCGGTTGACGACATTCGAATTTTCTGACGAGTCAGGTCATGCCGGCGCTGAAAACAGCGACACGTTCAATCGCATCATTGAAATTTTACGATGATGGACATAGCGAGTGCGTGGCGGTTGGCGAAGTCCACCCTATGTTGACGACATGTAATGTGAGATGCGCAAGACGTCACGATGTCATTCGCAGAGAGAAATTGAAGCGACTCGGGACTTGCTCAAGGTAGAGAATCTGTGAGAGACGACATAGCAATCTGTTCCGCGAATGGGACAGTCATGTTTGGAACAGCTAGGGGAAGAAGCACGTGCATCTCGTTCTTGTGAATACGCTAAGCGGCCGCAACGCCCGGTCAATTGAAGGTTTGCAGAATGATCCTTTGGTTTGGCAAAACCGTTGGCTGACGAAACTGGACCAAGCCCGAGTGGCGCTCGGTGAGGACGAGGATCTTGGGGCGTTGGTCTTCTACGAAGCCCCTGAGTACCAAATCGGAAGCCTCCTACAAGGCGGCGCTAAACCCGAGCAGGCTATCGTCGCGTGGGAAGACCAAGCTGAAGAACTCTTGAGCCTTGCGGATAAATTTCCGGGCCAGGTGACTTACGTTTGCACGTCCGGACATGCTTTCGACATAGAAGCACTATTGGACAAGATCGAGGAGCGAACCGGGGTCAGCTTGTCGTCCGGTGTCGCATCGATTGGGGAGGAGGGCAGAGAGTCGTCCCTGCCTCCCGTCGTCACCCTAGCTGCTCTAGAACTGACGAAGCTCACAAGATCAGCAAAGCTACTGACAAGACTCGAAAATACGGGGTTTCATCTCGGTGAAAAGGCTTACGTTCCCGAGCTTGTTGGAGCAGTCGTCAGTGCTCAGCAACGGGCGGAGCAAGAAATGTCGGAGACGAGTAAGAAACTGTCCAAAAGTCTGGCGACAATAAACAGTCTTCGACGGCAGTCGGAAGAACATAAGAGCGTAATGCGGCAACTATTCTCCACACAGGACAAGCTGGACTCGGTCATGCAGAAGAACGCCGCACTGAGTAAATCCAACGCTTCGCTCAGAGTTGGGCGAGATTACCGAAAGACCAAGATCGTTGCCCTGGAAAATAAGCTCGAGGCGCTGAGGAGAGGGCGTCGATCGCGACGCATTGAGATCAAAGAGCTGCGCAGAGAGCTAGAAACTCGAGATTCTAAAATCAGATGGCTCCAGTCTGTGCGTGAAGAGCATCGAAACGCCGCTCGAACGCTTCGTGCCCAACTCAGAGAGGTTGAGAATCAGTTGAGCGCGGCTCAAGTTGCCGAGGAAGAAGTCGAGGATTCGACTCCCGGAAGCTACCGGGGTTACTTAAAACGGCTCCGCGGAGGACAGCATTCGCCGTCCTGGTTCTCAAAGTCACAACAAAGCAGTGCGGGTCACGGAACCAATGCTCAACACCAGGGAGACTCTGATGAGTAAATTTAGCGATGCAAATAAGGCTTTTTTGGATGGTGACTACGTCACGGCCGTACAACTTTACAGTGCGCTGGAGGAGGAGCGTCCAGAGATGCGTCCCAGTATTCGATTCAACCTCGAGCTGGCAAAAGATCGACTTCCAAGCAGGAAAAACGCCCTCGAAATAGATCCCTCAATCGGTTCCATTTCCCACTGGGTTAAACAGGTTCGTGAATCTAAGGCACAGCTGACATGGTTCGCTGGACTATCAATGCAGACCTCTTTCGAAGGCACTAGAGATGTTCTCGCCTACGCCGCGACGAATGGGAAGCACGGATGGAACGAACTCGGTCGCATTCTTGAGTCGTATCGAATTCCGCTCTACAAACAGGCCACGCTGGACAGGTTTAGAGGTAGCGGTGTATGGACCGCCGCGTGGAACGAGCTTGCCGTCGTTTTATACAGCCAGAGACATTCCGAGATGGATCTACTGGATGCGCTTAGCATGTTTGAGCTAATTGAAGACTTATACGGGAACGCCACCTTGGCAGATCCCAAAAATATAGCCGTGTACGGTGATCTCCTCACCTTGCACAGCAAGCTGGAGAAATCCCAGAAAGTCCTCGATAGGATTCAGAATGAAGCATCAGAAGATGTTTCTCAAGTGTTTCTCAGCCTTAATAATACAAACCCTAAAATTGCGAATAGCGAAAACTCTTACGAGATTTGGATTTCGAAGCTAAACAAAGTCTTGAAACGTGAGGGTCTTGCGCCGGTCTACTTCAAAGATCCCAATGACTTAAGAATGCTGGATATCCAGTGTGATGCACCGAAAGTTCAGGTCGAGAACGGGCCCAAAATCAGTGTTCTGATGCCAATTTATGAGCCGAACGAGTATACTGACTTAGCTATACAATCTCTTTTGGCGCAAACTTGGTCCAATTTAGAGGTCATAATAGTTGATGACGCTTCGCCAGCTTTTGATGACACAGGAACGCCGACACAGTATCGGGAGCGGTTACAAAAGTGGGCCGATAAGGACGATCGTATTAAGTTGATTATGTGCGAAGAAAATAGAGGAACGTACGCGGTCCGGAATGACGGTCTGGACGCTGCAACGGGTGCCCTCATTACGATCGCTGACAAGGATGACTGGCATCATCCTCAGAAGTTGGAGTTGCAAGCCCGAGATTTCATGGCAAACCCCGACAGTCTTGCCAACATGACGAACTGGGTACGTGTCGACGAGGAAATGAGGTTTTTGGTCCGTTCCAGGAAAGGTCAGGTCGTCTACCCTGCGTTCGCATCGCTGATGTTTAGGCGAGATCCGGTAATGGACCGACTGGGCTACTGGGATCGAGTTCGTAAGGCAGGGGACGCTGAGTTCAAGAGCCGCTTCCAAACAACCTTTGGTGTTGAAATCACCCCTAAGTGGGACGCTCCTCTTGCCATATCGCTTGTAGGTCAAGACAACCTCACGAGCGCGGACATGAGGCCTGGCTACATCAGCGCCGATCGTAATGCCTACCAGCGCGCGTATCGGTCCTGGCACAAGCAGATCGAGGAAGGGCAATCCCCTTACATGGAGAAGAACCCGCGTCAGCGGAAATTCTTGGCTCCCCGTAGTTTTCTTCCGGAACGAGCAGAACTGCCTCCCGCAACCTACGATGTGGTCTTCCTGTCGGAGTTTGGCTTTCTTGCGGGCAATTCGACGTCTTTATTTCAAGAGATTCAAGTCTGTCTTGATTATGGACTAAAGGTTGGAGTTTTACCCGTCAAGAATGGGCTGATTAGATCAGCTGCGCGCCAACATTTTCACCCCAACATTGAGCGTCTCATATCCGAGGGACGTCTAGATAGACTGACGTTGCAGGATGTTGCATACTCGGACCTTCTAGTCGTTCGCTGGCCTGCAAGCTTCCAGTTGTCCCCGGGAGCGACTTCTCGAGTAAGTGTTAAGAAGATTGTCGTGGTGGCAAACCACATGCCCTATGAGATAGACGGCTCCCGAAGAAGTTACGACGTACGGACCGTCTCCGACAACATCAAACAAACTTTCGGGGTCCGGCCAGTATGGAGTGCCCAGAGCCAGAGTTTAGAGCAGTATCTGGCACCTATCGTGCCACCCGGTGAGCTCACTAGTTTCACGTGGAGTGGAATCATTGATCCCCCCGAAGCTGTCAACCAGCAACTTCCGGACCCGAAGCGCGCGCCGGTAATTGGGCGACACGCCCGCGATATGGCCGGAAAGTGGCCATCAACCGCAGAGGACTTTCAGAAAATCTACCCTACGGATGGGTCCGTCCGAGTTCACATAATGGGGGGTATCTCGACACCCGTGGAAGCGGGATTCTGTCCGCCGGACCCAGGACAGCACTGGAAGGTATTGCCCTTCAACGGGGTCCCCGTGTCTGAGTACTTGCGATCGCTGGACTTTTTCGTCTACTACCACAGCGATCATTTGGTCGAGGCATTCGGCATGGCGATTCTTGAGGCGCTCAATCAGGGCGTAGTCGCGGTACTTCCACCTCATTTCAGTAAAGTATTCGGGGACGCCGCCGTATACGCACGCCCGGACGAAGTGAGAGACACGGTGCGACACTATTGGGATGAGGAGCGGTATCTGCGCCAACGGGAACTGGGCCTTGCGTATGTTCGCATGAACTGTTCACCTCGCGCTTATCTTGAACGTGTCCAGCGGTTGGGCGTCCGCGCCGACGGTCGGTAAGTTTCATTGATAGCCTCAGCAGCGCCATAGTTGCAGACCTTGGCGCACACTCCCCAACCGTATTTGGTGTTCAAAATAACGTCTGACTAGAGAGAATGGTTTGTTCTGTGGTAGATGAGACTGCTTTGCCATCTCACAAGGTAGTTTTACTCGATAAAAAAGAAAAGAGTATAACTCTTTTCAGTAACTTGGTAAATGCCCCAAAAGTCATCATTGAATTTATTCAACATGGTGAGCGGCCTGCTAGCGAGAATCTAAGAACACTGTTTCTCGGTGGTGAAATTGATCTGGTATTAGTCAGCGTAGATTCTGATTCTGGGTACGAAAAACTTTCCAGAAGTGATTTCTGGGGATCACTGCAACCGGTGCTCTCCCGGTACGAATCAGTGTACGCGCACGGGGATGGGGAGGGTGGTCGTGCGGCGCTGTACTTTGGAGGAATTATCGACGCAAAGATACTCGCTCTGTCTCCCTCGAATATTGGTGATGAACACTCGCGGCTAGAAGATGGCCCGAAGTCGACTCATCCGCCCGTCATCGTTTACGACCCAACGGTCGGCGTGGATCGAGATTTTGTCGAGAGGCATATTCTCCCAGTTTACGATCGAGCCGAGTTAGTAGAGCTACGCTATGCTGGCCACGATATTTCTCGATATCTAGAAAAGAATAAAGTCCTGGCGCAATGCTTGATTAATTTTGTCGAATTTGGCAGTTTTCCAGATTCCATTATTCATGTCCGTCAGGACTGGGTGGGCTTCAGGCAACGTGGTATCGAAGCTTTTCGTTACGGCAGTCTCTTCCTTGCGGAGATCTATTTCAGGAAGTCCCTTGAGCTGAATTTCCAGAAGATGACGGTGAGACTTCTAGCTCGCACACTGTCACTACGCAAAGACATCGACGGTTATCGCGTTCTCGAAACCGAGGCCCTAGAGAGGTTGAGTTTGTCAGGTTTAGCTGCGCCCGATTGGGTGCCTTTCCCTAGTTCTTGGGTTCGCAAGGACGCACCTGCATTGAGGTCATCGATGCATGCCGAAGAAATGCAAAATCGTTTTAACGTGAAAGAGCGTGTGCCTTCCGGCGGCAAAGAAACTATCGCCAGCCAACCTGGATACCTGATCACCCTGCATCGTTCGAAAGCGTCGTCGAAGGTATTGCTGATTTCCTTTGATGGAATCACAGGCACTTTGAGAGAGAAGGGATTCGGTAGTCAGTTTGCCCTTAAAAATGGCTATGACCATTTGTTTGTCGCACAAGCCGAGGGTACTCAGTATCAAAGACTGAGCATTGAGTCGTTTCGCGCGGCAGTTATGCCAATCGCTTCCAATTACGACAGGGTGGTGACCTACGGTAACTCCCTGGGCGGTTATTGCGCTCTTTACTACGGTGGTGTCATTGGTGCTCAAATCATCGCTGGCGCCCCAAAAAACTCAGCGCATCCATTGATAAGAAGGGCTTCATTAGGGGATCTAGCTTTCACGCATCGTGAAATAGCTGATAATCCGAAGTCGCCATTGGACCCGGTTATACTGTTTGATCCCAGGCGGTCTGGTGACAAGTTGGTTATTGAAAAATTGGTCAGGCCCGCGTACCCTAACGCAAAATACATCGAACTCCCATTTGCGGGACATACAGTTTTGCAGACCATGCAGCATTCCGGTGTATTGAAACAGTTTATGACAGAATTAATTGAAAACGACGTCATTGGAAAAATAGATTTAAAAACGCACGGTAGCTCTATATGGCATCGTGAGTTTGGCCGGTCTTTGGTCTACGCAGAGAGCTGGTCAGAAGCTGAGTATCATTTGCGGGAGTCTCTCGCTTTGGAAGAGCATAAGTACACGCTGCAGTTTTTGGCTCTCGTTTTAGATGCGACAGGGCGCAACCAGGAGCTTCGGGAGCTGGTCCAAAGCGCATATCGGACCTATGGGAAAAAGTGGTACTCCCCTTATTTTCGTGAGATTCAAGGGTTCGGCGATTAGGAGCGCATCGACGTTACGTCGGTCTACGTAGAGTTGCCAGTTCCTCAAGATGCATAGGGGATCCGTGGGGTCTACGCGACCGCTCCATGCCTGCCATCGAAGGATGCGTGCGCCCAGGAGGCTATGGGTTCACGGGCTGTGCGGTCCTCTCTAGGCGCCTGCTCGTCGTTCAGTAAATCTCTCCTCGGAAAAGTATGGTCTTCGGACCGAATCGACTCTTGCCGCGGGAGGCGCACCTCACGGCGTGTCCGCTTCTGATAATCCGCAGTGGTTAAATGAGCCTTTAATGGGCGCCAATCAATCCTAATTGTCGCTGAGCATCTCCAGCCCTCGTGTGAGCACTTCATGGAACACTTTTGGGCGTGGAGGTCCGTGAGACTCAGGTCCTTCGTATAAATGGCTGGAGACCCTGGCTACGTTGGGAGACCCTTCGATGGCGCGCATGAACGGTAAGTAGTGACTAGTGTAGTGGTGCTCGTCGTTTAGATTTTGCGCATACAGGACTAAGTTATCCACCTGGTTGAGGTAGCGGCGGATGACAGAAGCTCGATCACCGAGCTCCATTGTCCAATCCTCTGTCTGCTCAAGTGCCGCGAACCCTTTAGGTGCGAGGTGAGGCATGACTCGGTCAACAAATAGTCCTTGGACTTTCCTGCTTCCCAGAACCTCGTATTTGTTGAGCCTAGTCTGCGGGTTAAAGGGAATCGCGAGGCTCCCAGGTATATACGTAGCCAACTGCAGCGCAGCATATCCGCCCCCGGACGATCCCAGAATTACAACTTGCGAAGCCCCGACCGCCGACTTAGCTTTCAGGACCCACCGCGCCATAAGCGGAAACAGGTCCACTTCCCGCCAACCCATGTACCAGGAAAGTTTCAGGTCCTGATCTAGACGAAGAGTTGCGTCTGAAAAATATAAGCTACTGTACTCAGTGGCTGACAATGTCCGTAGCCATTCAAATCTGGGCAACTGAGTCCTGGCAGCAGACATTGCTCCATGAAGAGCCACTACTAGGACAGCGCTTTGGTTATTGAGCAGCAGCGCTTCCAAAGGAATATTGCTCCGGAGATCCGCCTGGTAGCGGAGGGCGCCCCGACCAGATTGGGGATCAAAATCGTGGAGATGATTGAGGCGCACGACTGGAACATCCGTGGCACCAGGCTCCATGACTCCTGGTTGTGTGGGTGTTTCCATTTTGACCTGCTTCTACTCGGTTCGTCTAGAGCTCTGAATAGAGCTACAGGGTGACTACGCCCGGAATACCGTGCCCTGAACCTCGGGTGTCAAAGAATACTTGAGCCTTGTCGGCGAGGTTTGATTCGGTGTAGAACTTGTGGTCCTGCAGGAGTACGACAACATCCGCAGACTCAACAGCAGTTCGGAGATCGCTCACGCGTCGAAGGGTTGAGTCCCCAATCTGCCAGTCTTCTACTAGAGGGTCGTGGAAGCTTACTCGTGCCTTCTTCTTATGGAGTATTTCAGCGATGGGAAGGGCGGGGGTCTCACGTTGGTCCGCGATGTTTGCTTTGTACGTAATGCCGAGCAGTAGAACCGATGATCCATTTAGGGCCTTACCAGAGTCATTGAGTAGATCCGCCACACGCTCGACCACATACGCCGGCATTGAGTTGTTGATCTCCTGTGCCAGTTCAACAAACTTAAATTGGTAACCAAGGGTCTTTTTAACTTGGAAACCTAAGTAGTTGGGATCGATGGGGATGCAATGACCGCCGACTCCGGGGCCGGGTGTAAATCGTTGAAAACCAAAGGGTTTGGTAGACGCACCTCGGATAACTTCCCAAATATCGATGTCCATGTCGTAGCAAAACTTCGCCATTTCATTTACGAGAGCAATGTTGACGTGACGGTAAGTGTTCTCGAGTAGTTTGGCAGTCTCAGCTTCTTTTGCACCCGACAGCGGGACGACAGTATCGATGAAATGCGCGTAGAACTCCGCTGCCACTCGCGTTGACGATGGAGTAACTCCACCGACAAGTTTCGGAGTGTTTCGGATATCGTAATGTTTGGACCCGGGGTCGACGCGTTCAGGCGAAAATGCCAGAAAGAAGTCTTTTCCTTGGACAGCGCCTGAGTTCTCAAGCAGGGGCAGAACAATTTCTTGAGTTGTGCCAGGGTACGTGGTCGACTCCAGGACGACACAAGACCCGTGCTTGAAGTTAGTGGCAATGGTTCGAGTGGCTTCCTCGACCGCTCCGAGATCTGGTCCTCCGTTGCTGTCGAGCGGAGTCGGGACGCAGATTAGAACGAAGTCTGAACTACGCAAAACAGCAGGGTCCGTGGTGGCGGAGTACCCGGAGCTCAGCATTGACTGAAGTTCAGAATCAGAAATGTCGTCAACGTGAGACAGGCCAGCGTTCAACGCGTCTACCCTTCGCTGGGACACTTCGAGGCCGTGAACTCTGAATCCCGAGTCAACAATGGCCTGGGCCAAGGGAAGTCCGACATATCCTTGTCCGATAATCGTAACTACGGTGTTTGCTGGCTCGAGAGATTTCAT
>Ga0265798_10001474_pt1 | contig 36566 bp, 31 predicted proteins | sample P3T30metagenome_FD_192430 | JGI IMG/M metagenome (GOLD analysis project Ga0265798, IMG submission 192430) | Plant litter microbial communities from East Loma Ridge, Irvine, California - P3 T30 | ecosystem: Environmental > Terrestrial > Plant litter > Unclassified | place: USA: California...
GCGGCCAGTGCCTGGGCGGTCTGAGGGCCGCGCATTTTCAGTTGCATCAGGATGCGTTCCGAGGTGTTCATGGGGTCTCCAGTTGTCGATGCGTACTGCGCATGCTCCAGCGCCGCAGCGCCACCGACGCCCAGGCCGCGAGCACACCCCCGACAACCAGCACCAGCCGCGTGTCGATCAGCGTCAGCACCGCACCCAACAGCGCCATCAGGATATTGGCCAGGCAAAAAATCGTCGACAGCAGCGCCATGACCGAACCCTGGCCGTACTCCGCGAACGTATCGGCCGACCAGGTTTGCAGCGCCGTGTTGTAGAACGCATGCGGCACGCCGAACAGGACGATGCCGGCGATGCCGATCCATAAATTGCCAAAGCCCACGCACAGGATCGCCGTGGCGCCCACCGCTGCATACCAGCCAGCGCGCCGGCGGCCCTCCACCAGACTGGCGTGGCCGGCAAACAGCGCGGCGGTGGTCATTAACGCGCACATACCCATGTTCACGATCGAAATCTCGCGTGCATCGTAGCCGCCCACATCGACCAGCCACAACGGGAAGTATTCGTACAGCGACGCGACGCCGCAGCAATAGCCCAGATGGATGATGAACAGCGTGCGCAGCGGTCCATGGCGCAGCAGCGTCAGCGCATGACGTTCACGCGCGACGGTCCACCAGCGCAGGCCGTGCGTGGCCGGTGGCGTCGCCGGGATCGTCAGGAACACGCCGAGCGTACCGAGCAGCAGCGCGACCGCGGCGATCCCAAACGGCACTTCTGCGCCATAGGCCATCGTGAAACCGCCCAGCAGCGGCCCGACGAGCCAGCCCAGATTGAATGCACCATTGAGCCAGGACAGCGCGTGATTGCGCAGCGGCCCTTTGACGCGTTCGATCACGAGCGCGCGCATGACGGCGCCATTGCCTTCGAGCAGACCGGTAAAGAAGCGCGCCGCGAGGAACAGCAGATACGATTCCATGACCATCGCGGCGGCCGTGAGCAGGTGACCGAGCGCCGCGCCCACGGTCGTCAGCAGCAGCGCGCGGCGCCGGCCGAAGCCGTCTGACAGCGGCCCCAGCACCGCGCTGCCGATCAGCAGGCCCAGCGGATTGATCATCAGCGCAATGCCCAGCAACAGCTTGGGCGGCAGACCGAGGAAGCTGTTCAAGCCATGGATGCTGCCGTCGGCAAACAGCGGCGCCAGCATCGGGTAGGGCAGGGAGGCGCCAACGGTCGAGAGCAAGGCCAGCGCGCACAGGGTCGTGATCAGGAAGCGTTCATTCATCTCAGCGAATCTCCAAAAGTCACGGGCAACCGCACGACGAAGCGCGCGCCGCCAAGACCGGACGTCGCCACCTCCAGCGTCCCGCCATGCAACAGCACCGCCTTGCGTGCGATCGACAAGCCGAGTCCGAAGCCGCCGGTGGCGCGGTCGCGGCTGCGGTCGAGCCGGTAGAACGGCTCGAACACCTTGTCGCGCTCGGCTTCCGGGATGCCGGGGCCGTCGTCGTCGACGGCAATCTCGATGTCCGTTGGACCCCGTGCGGCGGATAGCACGACCCGGCTGCTGGCATATTTCTGGGCGTTGCGCAGCAGGTTGCCGACGGCGCGCGCCAGCAGGCGGGCGTCGCCGTCGATCGTACCGAGCCCATCCGCGAGCTGGCAGCTGACGTCCTGGGGCGACGGTGGCAGCGTGGCGCAGCAATCGCGCAGCAGCGCGGCCAGATCCACCGTGGCGCCCTGCAGCGTGCCAGCGCTGTCGAGTTTGCTCATATCGAGCAGCTCCCTGACCAGATCGTTCAGCTCGCGCACGTCGCCCTCCATCGCGGCGATGCGGCGGCGCAGGTCGGGGTCGTTGGCGCGCGCGTCCAGCAATTCAAGGCCGAATTCGAGGCGCGCAATTGGCGTACGCAATTCGTGCGAGACCGAATGCAGCAGACTGCGCTGCGCGCCCATCAGCGCTTCGATGCGCCCGGCCATGTCGTTGATGCGTTCGGCCAGCGGATAGACGATTTCGGAGGGGGCGAGCCGGGCGCGTGCCGACAGCTTGCCGGCGCCAAACTCGTCGGCCATCCGCGACAGCGATTGCAGTGCACGCCAGTGCGAACGCGACCACAGGGCAATCGGCAGCAGCAGGGCGAGGGCGACGATGACGAAGCGCAGCAGCTCTTTCTTGAGCTCCTTGCCGATATCGATCGGGAGGTTCTGCGCATGCAGCACCTCGTCGTTGCTGCCGATATAGCGCTCGCCCGCCAGGTCGACACGCCGGTACAGGGCGCGCTCGCTGACGTCCAGGACAATCGCGCCGCGATCGAGCGCCGCGCGCCGGGCGCCATCGAACCGGGCGCGCGCAGTGGCCAGCGGCAGCAGGTCGTAGCGCACCGGTGAGACTTCGCGCACATTGTTCAGGCGCGTGAGCCACTCGTCGCCGGGCGCTTCGTCCACGTAATGCTCGATCAGGAAAATCTGGCCTGCCGCCTGGCGCCGTGCAATGTCTTCCAACGGATCGCCGAACAGGCGTGCAAAGACAAAGTAGATGAGGAACGTCGCGGCCGTGATCGACAGCATGACGACCACGAAGAAGCGGAAAAATAGCCGGTTCACGGGTGCATCCCGGGTGACTGTCGGTGATGAAGCGCGGCCAAAAGCATGGTTTCTCCTGAGCCCGAGATTGTACAGCGGCAAGGGTGCAACAGTCAGCACCCATGCCCGCGCACGGGCGCCGCCTTACAAATTGACGACAATTGGTGGACATCTGAAGGGTGATTCACGGCGGCATAACGCTTACCATCAGTTGCATCATCAGGGTTTCCGTTTGCCCACTGATGCGCAAGTGTCAGTGGGTTTTTTTATTTGTGCCAGAGCGAAAGCGTCTGCGTTGCCACCATGCGATTGGGAGAGCGAAGCTTGCTCGACGTAAAATATCAGCACACGAACTCCCGGAACGCCATCACGATGAAACAGTTCTTCGCCCTGGCCCTCGCTGCAGCAAGTGGTGTTGCGAGCGCGCAGACGCCGGCCACCAACCCGATGCCTGACGGCAGCCACGATATGTATGCGGGACTGGGCGCTGTGTCGCGGGCGCGCTATGAGGGCGCAGCAAACTCGAAGACATCGGTCCTGCCGGTGCTGCAGGTGCAGTGGAGCAATGGAATATTCATTTCCGGCATGAGCGCCGGGATGCATTTGTCAATCGATCCGACGCTCGAATTCGGCCCCTTGGTATCGCTCCATCCTCGCCGTGACGAGTCCGGCACGGGAGGCATTGTCGATGGCATCGGTGTCGCGGCCATGCTGCCGCTTGTGGCACGCATCCGTAGCGATACGCCCTTGGCAGGCATGCCGCATGTGGCAACAAGGGTCGAAGGCGGCGTTTTCCTGAACTACTACCTGAATCCGGTGTGGCGTCTTACCAGCAGTGTGCTGATCGGCTCCGGTAACGAGCGCGACGGTGCGCGCATGGCGCTGGGCGTGCAGCGCCTTGCCGTGGCCATTGCGCCACAGCACACTGTTTCGTTCAATGCCGGGCTCACGCTGGTCAACCGCGACTATAACCAGAGCTACTTCGGCGTCAATGACAACGAGGCCTGGAGCAGCGGCAATCCCGTATTTCGTCCCGGTGGCGGCCTGAAAGACGTGCACGCTGGCGCGCGCTGGAACTGGGCGCTCGGTCCGTCGTGGATGCTCACCACCAATGTGCAAGCGACGCGCCTGGTCGGCAACATTCGCCATAGCCCGCTCGTCGAGCGGCCCACCAATGTGACGGTTTCGACCGCCTTCGCTTACCGCTTCTGATGATGCAATGCGTACACCTCTCCGCCTGCGTGACCCTGCTGCTGACGGCAGGCGTTGCCGTCGCGCAGGCGCGTAGCGACGAATGGGTGAGCTATCGCGATGCCTACCGAACGATGGTGGTATTCGACAAATATGGCGGGCCCAAGAATCTTCTGCAGCATCAGCTGCAGGTGCGCCCGCGTGCCAAGGGGATGCTGGGCGATGGCGCGAGCCTGCTGATCAAAGGCCGTACGCTGCAGACCAGCCTGGCGCTCGATCCGCTGGGCCGCACGACGCTGCCGCTGCTGAAAGCCGCCTACGACGAGAACGCCGTGCTGGTGCCCAACCGGTCGCTGGGCGGCTTCACGGTGCGCCCGCGCATCTCGCTGGCGCTGCGCGCCGACGGCTCGTACGACGCAACCGAGCTGCGCGCCGCCTGCGAGCAGGCGCTGGGCTTTGCCCGCCACGCCGACGCCTCGGCGCGCAGCCAGGCGTGCGTGGGCGTGCAGCTCGTGTTTCCAAAAACGAGTGTCGATGCCGGCGCCCGGGTGCGGGCCGGCGGCGCCGAGACCATCCTGCCGGTCACGCGCGCACCGGCGTTCGCCGGCGACGTCGATGACGATTTCCCGGTCGTCACCTACCGCTTCTCGCCAGCGGACGCGGCCCAGATCGTGACCTACCACGCGCCGCTGGCCATCGTGCCGGTGTTCGAGTAAGCGAAAAGCGAGGGTCAGGTCTGACATTCGGACACAAGCTCGACAATCGGGTAGTCAGAACTAGCTGGCACCGGGTCATGCTCATACTGATCAAGACACTATTGGAAGTGGTTAAGGCTGAGGCCGTGTCCGAATGTCAGACCTGACCCCGGCTGTGAATCGCCAGACGTAAAAAAACCTGCCGCGGCAGGTTTTTTTATGGGAGTGCCGTCAATTCCAGGCCGATGGCGAAAACAGGTAGCCTTCGCCCCACACCGTCTTGATCTTTTCTGAATCGGCATCGTCAAACTTGCGGCGCAGCTTCGAGATGCAGTTGTCGATACTGCGGTCGAGCCCGTCGAACTCGATCCCGCGCATCTTCTTGAGCAGGGCGTCGCGCGAGAGCACGCGCCCGGCCGCCTCGGCCAGCACCAGCAGCAATTTGTATTCGGTATTCGACAGGATGCACGGCTGGCCGCGCCAGACGACGCTGCGGTCGCTCGTGACGATGCGCAGCGCGCCAAATTGCAGGATGCGGGCATCGACGCCCGACTTGGCCTGGGCGCGCCGCATCAGAGCGCGCAGGCGCGCCAGCAGCACGCGCGGCTGGACCGGCTTGTTGACGAAGTCGTCAGCGCCTTGCTCTAGCCCCGAGACTTCATCGTACGAATCTTCGCGCGCGGTCAGGATCAGGATCGGGACGTCCGAGTGCTCGCGGATCTGGCGGCATACCACCATGCCGTCCAGGCCTGGCAACATAAGGTCGAGGATCACCACGTCGGGCGAGAGTTCCTTGAAACGCTCGAGCGCGACGTCGCCGCGGGTGACGAGGTCAACCGCGAACTCGTAACTGGACAGGTATTCGGAGACGAGCTCGGCCAGGCGCGCATCGTCTTCCACCAACATTACACGGTGCATTCAATTTCTCCTCGGTCTGTCATTGTAGCGGCCAGTGCGCCGGAATGGCAGATCCTGCGAGAAGCGAGACAAGTCATTACAGTTTGACGACAACCGGGCGCATCAGATGCGCCCGGTGGCCCGATCAAGGCGCGCACACGATCCTCAGTTGGCACCATTCGTGCTGCGTGACGTGCTGGCGCCGACCTTCTGGTTGGCGTGCAGTGCCAGCGCCGGCACGGTCGCCCCATTCACGCTGCCCAGCGTGAACTTGATGACGCCATTGGCCGGGACCACCACGGCGTCGCCGCTGCAACCTGTTTTGGCCGCATTGAGCTGGCCATTGATGACGTTGCAATAGGTGCCGGGCGGCAGGCCGGTCGCATGCGTCGTGGTCCAGGTCGCAGGGTCGTTATTGATCGCGACAAAGCCCTTGTTACCACGCGAAAAGGCGATCTGGTTGCGGGTGCCGGTGACGAAGTTATCCACGCCTTGGCCCGATGTGGCAGCGCGAAACCCGACCATGTTCGAGATCTCCGGCCAGCGGTGGATGAAGTCCCATGCCTGGTTGATCAGCGGCTTGCCATTCGCGTCGAACGGGCTGGCGGCTGGCGGCGGCTGTTCGTTCCGGGTAAAGCGAAAGCCCGAATGCACCTGCGCCGCGCCGTAGGGCCAGGCCAGCATCAGGACATTGGCCAGCTGGTAGCGCTTGGTGCCTTGTGTGTCGTTGGGAACACCGGTGAAGTTGCTGGCCACGAGCGAGCTCGGCGCGTGTTCGCCGCGTTCAGAATCCCAGTTGTTGATGAACACGGTCGCTTTGTCGCTGGGGATGAAGCCCCAGGTTCCGCCCCATCCGGCGCCTGGCGAACCCATAAACCTGGGCAAGTCCGCGATGGCGGCGCCATTAACATTCTGGAACATTTCCTTCATCGCATAGACGTAATGGAACTCATTGACCGAGCCGGTGGCCAGATAGGCATTCGCCTTGACGCCACTGTCCGGAATCACCTCTTGCGTAAACCACAGCGGCTCACCGGCTTTGGTCGTGCGGGATACGCCATTGAGGAAGCCGGCAATGTCGCCCGGCGCCATGTGCTTGGCGGCGTCCAGCCGCACACCGTCCACGCCCATGGCCACGAGCTTGTTCAGGTAGTTGCGGATCTGGCCCTGCACATAACTGGCGCCGGTATTCAGGTCGGGCAGGTTGTTGAGGCGGCAGCTCGTCACCTTGGTGCGGTCGGCCAGGCTGTAGTCGCCGCCCTGGATGACGCAGGCGGCATGGAAGTCGGGGGCGCTGAAATGGGGGTAGCTTTGCGTGGCGGCATTCCAGCTGCTGCCATCGGTGGCCGTGCCGGTACCAGCGCCGTCGGCCATCTGGTTGACGACCACGTCGGCGTAGATGCGCACCTTGGCCGCATGGCAGGTATTGATCATGGCCTGCAGCTCGGCTTCGGTGCCCATCCGGCTGTCGAGCCTGGTGTAATTGACCGCCTGATAGACGTCGTACCAGAAGTCCAGCTTGCGCGATGCATGCGGTGGCGAGATCTGCACCGCGCCGTAGCCCTGTGGCCCGAGCCAGTTCGTGCACTCCCTGGCGATGTCGTTCCACTTCCAGCGAAACATCTGTACCGAGGTATCGGCAGGGTTGAAGTCGGCGGCGGCCGCTGGCGTGCTGAACGCCATGGCGATGCAGGCGATGCTGGAGAGACGCGCTGCGAGGGGCAGACGGTGCACCAATTTCCTGGTTCGGTTGAATTCCACGTTGATTCCCGGGTTGTGACGCGTTGACGATAATGACCGCATGGTGGACGCATTGCGTGTCCAATGTTGCTACGACGGAAATTATCACGGAACGTCAGGGCGTAGATTCAGACTTGCTTCAGAGCCAGGTAGCCTGGGCATGGGGGTTTCCGGCTTGACGAACAGGGATCTGTCGTCGAAGATTCCGGTCATCAACCACGTCCTGACACCCTTGGAAAACGCCATGAATCTGGTCGTCAAAGTACGCGTGCTGCGGCACATCCGGCAGTCCGGCTATCGTCCGCAACTGGAGGATCTCTCGCCTGATCTGTTTCCGTTCTGGCAGCGCACTGCCGGGAAAGAATTTCCCGGCATGCCGGACAGCGAGCTTTTTTTCACGCAAGCAGCAACTGGATTGATGCGCTTTTTCGAGATCGCGGCAGACCGGCGCGAGCCGTGCGCGTTGCCATCGCTGGCCGCCGACTCGGTCTGGCATGCACGGATGGCATGGGACGCCGTGAATCTGGCGCACTTCTGCCGCCGCCACTTCGGCAAGCCGATCGACCATCTTCCCCACGCCATGCTCGATGCGCTGGCACTGCCGCGCGTGCTCGTTGGCTGCCGTGAGCACGAAGACGCGCGCTCGCGGGTACGGGGCTTGCCCGCGTTGTTCCGCCTCGATGCCACGTTGCGTATGCCATATGGTCATGGCTACGCGCTGCAAGACGAGGACATCGTGTACAGCCGGCTGGATGCGAACGGCAGGATGGCCGGAGGCGCACGGCCGCATCCCGAGCTGACACTGCGGGCGCTGCTGCTGGCAAATCTGATCAGCCAGACAGACTATGCTGCGGCCCTGCGAGAAAAACGGGGGCTGGACACCGGGGCAGGCACCTATTACGTCGGTGATGGCGGCAGCGACAACGCGATGCGCGACTGTGATGCCGACCTCACCTGCCACGGCGGCGGAAGCGATGGTGGCGATGGCGGTGGCAGCAGCAGTTGCGGCGGTGGTAGCAGTTGCGGCGGCGGCGGCGGGGGAGACTGAGCGCCAGCATGCAAACGGCCCGCTTGCGCGGGCCGTTGCACATCGTCACGCCAGACAGCGCGTGACCTTCAGTGACTCATTTAATTCAAGCCATGTTCTGGTTGACGAAGTCCCAGTTGGCCACGTTCCAGAACGCTTCCAGGAACTTTGCGCGCGCGTTGCGGTAGTCGATGTAGTAAGCGTGTTCCCAGACATCGGCCGTCAGCAGCGGCTTGTCGGTCGTGGTCAGTGGCGTGGCGGCGTTCGACGTGTTGACGATGTCGACGCTGCCGTCGGCCTTTTGCACCAGCCAGGTCCAGCCCGAACCGAAGTTGCCCAGTGCCGATTTATTGAACTCTTCCTTGAACTTCTCGACCGAGCCCCATTTGGCATTGATTGCGTCCAGCGCCTTGCCGCTCGGTGCGGCGCCGTTCGGGGTCATGCAGTGCCAGAAGAAGGTGTGGTTCCAGACCTGCGCAGAATTGTTGAACACGCCGCCCGATGACTTCTTGACGATCTCTTCCAGCGGCATCTCTTCGAACTCGGTGCCCTTGATCAGGTTATTCAAGTTGGTCACATAGGTCTGGTGATGCTTGCCGTGGTGGTATTCCAGGGTCTCGGCCGAGATGTGCGGTTGCAGGGCGTCCTTGGCATACGGCAGTGCTGGCAGGGTGTGTTCCATGATAAATCCTTGTTGGGTTGGAAAGGTTGCAGTTCTGATAGCGGCGCTATTCTAAACCGGCTGCAGCAATATTGCATGACTGCATTCTCTTTCCTGCCAGACAGGATTCGTTACTCGAGCACGCTCTGCACCTGTGCCACGCCGACCTCGGCGCTGCCATCGGCCAGGCGGATGCGCAAGGTGTCGCGCGCGTGGATCTGCGCCGGGTCGCGCACGATCTGGCCCTTGCCGTCGCGCACGATGGCGTAGCCGCGCTCAAGCGTGCGTTGCGGATTGAGCAGTTCGAGCTGTGCCGCCAGACCCATCAACGCATCGCGGCGGCCCTTGAGGTTGTTGCGCAGGCTGGTGTGCAGGTGGCGGCCATCCGACGCCAAATGCGCCCGCAATGCGCGCATGTCGGGCCGGTGCCGGCTCCACCGTTGCTGCAATTGCGCCAGCACCAGTCCCTGGCGGTTGATGGGCAGCTTGACAGCATGCGTCATGGCCGTGGCCAGTGCCAGCAGTTTCAGGCGCTGGTGGCCGATCTGCGCTGACGGGCTCAACAGGCGACGGCTCAGGTTATCCAGGCCCTGGCTGGCGTCCGACAGGCGGCGGTCCATTGCGCGCTGCAGGTCGAGCGCGTCGCCGTGCAGCGATGCGAGCCAGTCGGCACGGGGCGTAGCGGCCAGTTCGGCGGCGGCGGTCGGCGTCGCGGCGCGCACGTCGGCGGCGAAGTCGGCGATGGTCACGTCGGTTTCGTGGCCCACGCCCGAGACGACGGGAATGGCGCAGGCATCGATCGCACGCGCCACGCATTCTTCGTTAAAACTCCACAGGTCTTCGATCGAGCCGCCACCGCGGCACACCAGCAGCACATCGACTTCGCCCCGGCGCGATGCCGTCATGATCGCCTCGGCAATCTTGTCGGCAGCGAACTGGCCCTGGACCGGAGTGGGGTAGAGCACCACGCGCACATGGGGCGCGCGCCGGCGCAGGGCCGTGAGCACGTCGCGCAGCGCCGCAGCGCCAGGGCTGGTGACGATGCCGATGCTGCGCGGGAACAGCGGCAGCGGGCGTTTGCGGTCGGCGTCGAACATGCCTTGTGCAGCCAGCTTTTCCTTCAAGCGGAGGAACGCCTCGTACAACTGGCCGACGCCAGCGCGGCGGATCGCCTCGACATTGATCTGGTAGTCGCCGCGCGCGCCGTACAGCGTCACGAGCGCGCGCACCTCGACCTTGTCGCCTTCGCGCGGGATGAAGCCGGCCGACTGCGCGCGGCCACGGAACACCACGGCGCGCACCTGGGCTGCATCGTCCTTGAGCGTGAAATACCAGTGGCCCGACGCCGCGCGTGTGAAATTGGAAATTTCGCCGCCGATCCAGGTCAGTGGAAAAGTACGCTCGAGCAAGCGCGCCACTTGCTGGTTCAGCGCAGTAACGCTCAGAACGGCAGGGGGCGTGTAGGCGGAGTCGGCGTCGCTGGTCGGGAACATGGTCGGTCGCGAAAAATCGGAGAGGAGCGATTATAGCTGCCCCCGCGCCGCGTTCAGGCTCGACGGCAATCAGCTCTGTGATCGTTGATTATTGCTGCTTTTCAATGCAATCTATTGAAATTCGTTTGAAATCAATAGGTTGCAGGGTTGATGATGTCGTTTGAGGACGGTTTATCCACACAAACTGTGGGGAACTCATTCACAAGACATGACGCTGCGCGCGGATTGGGCAGGGGAGGTAGATTTATTACAAAACAATGACTTAGGGCCATTGCAGCAAGCTTGATCACAAAGTTGTCCACAGAATCTGTGCACACCTTTTTTTGCGGCGCGAGGGCGTTTTTAGCGGAAACCTGTTGATCCGACTACACCCGGTTGATACCGACGACCCTGCTTAATTTTAAAGCATTACGAGTCGTTGGTAATGAAATCAATGACTTACAACCCTAACTTGATGCTTCCTCACACTCTTATCCACATAAAGTGTGCACAGGGCGAATATTCTGTGAACAACGGGCGCTAAGGCCGAATAAACGTGGCAATGGTAGGGAATACGGCGTGTTTCAGGCGTAATTCAGGCTATATGCTCAAATTTTAAGCGCTGCGTTTTTGCTGATTAAAATCAATAGCTTAGTGTCATAAACGACGTCTTGCGCACACTTTTGTCCACAATAAGTGTGTGGAACTACACAGCCGCACGCGCTCGGCAAACTGGTACGACACTGCCTCCAAAACAGGCGCGTGATCGAATTCCTTTGAAATCAACAGCTTAGGTGTTGTTCAGGGGCCTTGCGCACAATTTTGTCCACAGAATGTGTTCGCAACTACAGGCGCCAGCATAAGCGTTGTCGAAAAAACCATGGTGTCACTGCATGATGGCACCGACTCATGAGACTGCCATTTTCTTGCGCAGGCGCAGAAAGCCCTTTGAAATCAACGTGCTTGGGTCGTGCCGCGCGCCTTGCGCACAATTTTATCCACAGAAGGTGTGCAGAACTCTACTTGCCGCTTCGCTGCCAACTTGCTACATTGCCGGATTGACTTTTATCCTCTCAGGAGTATCTCTTGCTCGCCATTTTTCAAGCCGCAGGCTGGCCTATCTGGTTCCTGCTGTTCGCGTCGATCGTTGCCGTCGCCCTCATCGTCGAACGCCTGATCACGCTGCGCCGCGAGAAAATCCTCCCACGCAACCTGCTCGATGAAGTCATCCGTGTGCACCACACGGGCAAGGCCACGCCGGACGTCATCAACAAGCTGGAACAGAATTCGCCGCTGGGCACCGTGCTGGCGGCTGCATTGCGTAACGTCGACGCGCCACGCGACGTCATGAAGGAGTCGATCGAGGAAGCTGGGCGTGGTGTGGCCCAGAACCTCGAACGTTTCCTGACCACGCTCGGCACCATCGCCTCGCTCGCGCCGCTGATGGGCCTGTTCGGTACGGTGGTCGGCATGATCGAGATCTTCGGCGCTTCGGCCCCGACCGGTGGCAATAACCCGGCGCAACTGGCGCACGGCATTTCGGTGGCGCTGTACAACACCGGTTTCGGCCTGGCCATCGCCATGCCGGCCCTGGTCGCCTACCGTCACTTCCGCAACCTGGTCGACACCTATATCGTCGACATGGAACTGCAGGCAGTGAAATTTGTCGACGTCGTTCACGGTGCCCGCAAATGATGGATTTTCGCCGTGGCCGCAAGCGCGAGGATCCGGAGATCAATCTGATCCCGTTCATCGACGTGCTGCTCGTGGTCCTGATCTTCTTGATGGTCTCGACCACCTACAGCAAGTTCACCGAACTGCAGATCACCTTGCCGACGGCCGAGGCCGAAAAGCAGGCGCAAAAGCCGTTCGAGATCAATGTCACGGTCGACGCCAAGGGCAACTACACGGTCAATAACACGCCCGTGGCATTCACCAGCGTGGCAGGCCTGGCGCAGGACATGAAAACGGCGGCGCGCACGCCGGACGGCCAGGTGGTGGCCAGCCCGGTCGTCATCGTCAATGCCGACCAGTTCGCGATGCACCAGATGGTGATCAATGTGCTCGAAGCAGCGCGTGTGGCCGGCTACGACAAGCTGACCTTCGCAGCCCAGACCGGCACCGGCAAGTAACCTCACCGGCCCGCGTCAAGCGGGCCGGCATCCTCCCGCATGGCATCTTCCCTTGAAACAACCCTGACCCGCGCGTGGTTGCGGCGCGGCCCGCTTGCCGTCGCGCTGCTGCCTGTAGCGCTGCTGTTCGGGGCGCTGGCCGCCGTTCGCCGCCAGCTGTTCCAGTCCGGCGTCAAGGCGTCAAAGCGCTTGCCCGTGCCCGTCGTCGTCGTTGGCAACATCTTCATTGGTGGCACTGGCAAGACCCCGCTGACGATCTGGCTGGCCGAGGCCCTGCGCTCGGCCGGCATGCAGCCGGGCATCATCTCGCGCGGTCACGGTGGCGCTGCCGGCAAGGATGGCGCGCCGCGCGCCGTCACGCCAGGGTCCGATCCGCGCGTCGTGGGCGACGAGCCGCTCCTGATTGCCCAGCGCACCGGCTGCCCGGTCGTCATCGGCCGCCAGCGCGCCGAGGCGGGCAGGGCGCTGCTGGCGGCGCACCCGGACGTGGACGTGCTCATCACCGACGATGGCCTGCAGCACTATGCGCTGGCGCGCGACATCGAGATCGTCCTGTTTGACGGCCGCGGCGTGGGCAATGGCTGGCTGCTGCCGGCCGGGCCGCTGCGCGAGCCGCCGTCGCGCCGTCGGGATTTCACCGTGGTCAATGTCCCCGAGATCACGCCTGCGCTGGCCCGGGCGGTGGGCGGCGCGCCGTACCGCATGCTGCTGTCGGGCCACTACGCCGAACCGCTGCATGGCGGCGCGCGCGTGCCGCTGGCCGATCTGCGCGCCAAACGCATCGTCGCCGCAGCCGGCATCGGCAATCCGGAGCGCTTCTTCTCGATGCTGCGCGCGGCGGGCCTCGCCCCTGGCGAACTGGCCTTGCCCGATCATCACGACTTCCTGGACGACCCGTTCGCCGCTCTGGACGCCGAGATCATTCTGATCACGGAGAAGGATGCAGTAAAATGTCGGCAAATTGAACATCTGAAGGACGATCCGCGCTTGTGGGTCGTGCCTGTGACGGCGCAGCTCGACCCTGCGCTGGCTGAACACATCGTGGAGAAATGTCGTGGACGCTCGCCTGCTTGATATCCTGGTCTGCCCGTTGTGCAAGGGTCCGCTCGAACTCGACAAGAAGGCGCAGGAGCTGACCTGCCGCGCCGACCGCCTCGCCTATCCGATCCGCGACGGCATCCCGATCATGTGGGCCGACCAGGCGCGCAAGATCGAGCCTGTCTGATCGGCCTGCATGAACTTTACCGTCATCATCCCGGCGCGCCTGGCGTCGACCCGCCTGCCGAACAAGCCGCTGGCCGACCTGGGCGGCAAGCCGATGGTGGTGCGGGTGGCCGAGCGTGCCCGTGAATCGGGTGCAACCCGGATCATCGTCGCCACTGACCACGCCGACATTGCCGCTGCCTGCGCCGAGCATGGCGTCAGCGCCGTCCTCACGCGCGCCGATCACCCGTCGGGCACCGACCGCATCGCCGAAGTGGCGCACGTGCTGGGCCTGGCGCCGGATGACGTCGTCGTCAACCTGCAGGGCGACGAACCATTGATCGACCCGCGCCTGCTGGCGGCCTGCGCCGCCCGGATCAGCGCCGATGTGCCGATGGCCACCTGCGCGCATCCGATCCTCGATGCGGCCGACGTGTTCAACCCGAACGTCGTCAAGGTCGTGCTCGACAAGAACGGGCGCGCACTGTATTTCTCGCGCGCCACCATTCCCTGGCACCGCGATGCATTTGCCCAGACGCTCGAGTCGCTGCCTGCCGGCTATGCGCCGCTGCGTCACATTGGCCTGTATGCCTACAGCAATGCGTTCCTGCAGGCGTATCCGGCCATGGCCGTGTCGCCGCTCGAGTCGATCGAGGCCCTGGAGCAGTTGCGCGTGCTGTGGCACGGTGTGCCGATCGCCGTGCACATCACCGACAGCGCACCGCCAGCGGGCGTCGACACGCCGGACGATCTGGCGCGGGTACGCCTGCATTACACGTCTTGACGCACGCCACAAGGGTATAGCCGGGCCATCTGCGCAGGATCAAATATCCTCGCTGCAACGGCTTGCGGCTGGCTTTTACGCCAACTTTTGTGGTAACTTCCGTCTCAACGAAGTCTGCGCAATATCAAAAAGATCACCGTATCCGCCATTTTACTTTTCTCTATTTTCTAGAATCTCAGGAAACTCATGCGTCTCATTCTGTTAGGAGCACCCGGTGCCGGCAAGGGCACCCAGGCCAACTTCATCAAGGAAAAGTTCGGCATCCCCCAAATCTCGACCGGCGACATGCTGCGCGCGGCGATCAAGGCAGGGACTGAACTGGGCCTGGCCGCCAAAAAAGTGATGGATGCCGGCCAACTCGTGTCGGACGACATCATCATCGGCCTGGTCAAAGAGCGCCTGAAGGACGCAGACTGCCAGAACGGCTATCTGTTCGACGGCTTCCCGCGCACCATCGCGCAAGCCGAAGCGATGAAGGACAGCGGCGTGAACATCGATTACGTTCTCGAGATCGATGTCCCTGACGACATGATCCTCGAACGCATGACCGGCCGCCGCTCGCACGCTGCGTCGGGCCGCGTGTACCACGTCAAGTTCAACCCGCCAAAAGTCGACGATACCGATGACATCACGGGCGAGCCGCTGATCCAGCGTGACGACGACAAGGCGGAAACCGTCTCGAAGCGTCTCGAGGTGTACCACAACCAGACCAAGGTGCTGCTCGGTTACTACGGCAAGTGGGCCGAGTCGGGCCTGCCAGGCGCGCCGAAATACCGCCGCATCTCGGGCGTCGGCCCGGTCGAGCAGGTGCGTGACAACGCGTTTGCAGCGCTGGCCGAGTAAGCTTTCCGTCCAGTACTACCTCAGCGATCCCGCGCCGGCCCTGCCTGCGCGGGATCGCTGCATTCCGGGCCTGTGATCCTCATTACGCCGTACAATTGTGAGCAATTGTTTCCCGTGCGCCGTGTGCGGGTTGGCAAGACGATAATAAGTTATCTGTCTACAACCCTGAGAGGTCTCCCATGAATAAGAACAACACCATCCTCGCCATGCTGCTGGCGCTTGCCGCTGCCAGCGCCGGCGCCCAGACGACAGGTGCTACCCAGGGTCAGCCCGCCACGGGCGAGACATACCGACCATCCCTCGATGGCCAGCAAACCTCGACGCCAGCTGCGCCGATCGACATGCAGCCGAAAACCCAGGAAGAAAAAGCCACCGGGCGCCAGGAGCCATCGCGCCTGAAGAACATCGACCCGGCCACGCATCCGGCGCCGCAGAACGTGCGTCCACAGCCGACGCCAGCACCGAAGACGCAGCAGGAGCAGGGCGTGCAACCGGTCGCCCGTCGTTCGGTGCAGCAGCAGATCGATAGTGCAGGGCGCTTGGCGTCGCCGAATGCCCCAACGGTTGCCCCTCCAGCGACCAACGCGCCGACGCCAGTCGTGCCAACGACCAGCCAGGTTGCCCCGTGCATCGGCGCAACCTGTACCGACACCACCGGCGCCACCACGGCCGGCGCCGTCGGCAGTTCGAGCGTCAACAGCGCCGGTCGCCTGTGTAACCGCAGCGGCACCACGGTCCAGTGCTTCTGAACTGATCGCGCGCGTCGTCCCGAACCTTCTTGATGCCTACTTTACGTTTACGTAAACGTTAAAGCCGGGCAAAATAGCGGTACAAGAATTTTCACAAGGGACACCATGCACATCCAGGATAACGTTTTCATTGTCACCGGCGGCGCGTCCGGTCTTGGCGCGGCCACCGCGCGCATGCTCGCCGCGAATGGCGCGACCGTCGTCATCGCTGACGTCCAGGCCGAAGCCGGTCAGGCACTGGCCGAAGAGTTGAAGGGTCAATTTGTCCGCTGCGACGTCACCCAGGAAGCCGACGCGCAGGCTGTCGTCGATGCGGCCGTTGCTCTGGGCATCCTGCGCGGCCTGGTCAACTGCGCCGGCGTCGCGCCGGCCGTCAAGACCGTCGGCAAGGATGGCGCGCACCCGCTGGACGTCTTCCAGCGGGCAGTGAACATCAATCTGGTCGGCACCTTCAATATGGCGCGCCTGGCCGCCGAGGCCATGGGCAAGACCGAACCGGCCGAGCACGGCGAGCGCGGCATCATCATCAATACGGCATCCGTCGCGGCTTTCGACGGCCAGATGGGGCAGGCGGCTTACGCATCGTCCAAGGCGGCCGTGGCCGGTCTGACGCTGCCGATGGCGCGCGACCTGTCGCGCAACGGCATCCGCGTGATGACGATCGCGCCGGGTATTTTCGAGACGCCGATGCTGATGAACATGCCGCAAGAGGTCCGCGATTCGCTGGGCAAGATGGTGCCGTTCCCACCGCGCCTGGGCCTGCCGACGGAGTTCGCCCACCTGGCCCGCGCCATTATCGAAAACGTGATGCTCAACGGCGAGACGATCCGTCTGGATGGTGCAATCCGCATGCAACCAAAGTAGCTCTTCGGGGACGTGTCCTGAAAGCATTTCGAAGATGCTGTAGCATGTCTTCGATGTCGGGCGCCTGGCCTAAGGTCACGCGCCCGTTTGCTATTTTGGAGAACCGTTTGAACACACTCAGCAAGCTTGCGCTCGCCCTGGCATTGGCCGGCGCGACGACCACGCCCCTGTGGGCCCAGGATTCACTGCAGGCCGCGCCCGAAGCGGCGACTGGCTACACCGAGAAAAATGGCTGGCAGGCCAAGAAGTACATGGTCACCGCCGCCAACCCGCTGGCGGTCGAGGCCGGTTATCAGATCCTGCGCCAGGGCGGGGCCGCGATCGACGCGGCCATTGCCACGCAGCTGGTGCTGACGCTGGTGGAGCCGCAATCGTCGGGCATCGGCGGTGGCGCGTTCATGGTCCATTACGACGGCAAGCAGACGCAGGCGTTCGATGGCCGTGAAACCGCGCCGAGCAAGGCCGACGAGCACCTGTTCGAACGGCCCGACGGGACGCCGCTGTCGCGCACCGAAGGCGTGGTCGGCGGCCGTTCGGTCGGCGCGCCGGGCGTGCTGCGCATGCTCGAACTGGCGCACCGCCAGCACGGCAAGCTGCCGTGGAAGGCGCTGTTCGCCCCGGCGATCCGCCTGTCCGAAGAAGGCTTCAAGGTCAGCCCGCGCATGCACAAGATGCTCGCTGGCGAGACCTTCCTGATCAAGGACCCGGTTGCCGCCGCCTACTTTTATGACGCGGCCGGCAAGCCATGGCCGGTTGGCCACGTGCTGAAGAACCCGGCGCTGGCCGCCACGCTGCGCGAGATCGCCGCCGGCGGCGCCGACGTGTTCTACACGGGCCGCTTCGCGCGCGACATCGCAGCCAAAGTGGCCGCGCACCCGACCAATCCGGGGCTGCTGACGGCCAGGGACATCGCCGATTACCGCCCCAAGGTCCGCACGCCGGTCTGCAGCGACTACCGCGCCTACACCGTGTGCGGCATGCCGCCGCCGTCGTCGGGCGGGATCGCCGTGGCGCAGATGCTGGGCATGTTCGAGACCTTCGACATGAAGGCACTCGCGCCGAAGGATGGCGTGCCGGGCGCAGACGCCGTGCACGTGTTCTCGGAAGTAGGGCGCCTGGCTTACGCCGACCGCAACCGCTACGCCGCCGACGCCGACTTCGTGCCGCTGCCGGGCCGTGGCATCCCGAGCCTGATCGACAAGGGCTACCTGACGGCGCGCGCCAAGTTGGTAGGTGCGCGCTCGATGGGCGAGGCCAAAGCCGGTACGCCGCCCGGGATGGAGGTTGCGTGGGGCACCGATAACGCGATCGAGACGCCATCGACCTCGCACATGTCGGTCGTCGATGGCAATGGCGCCGGCCTGGCCATGACGACGACGATCGAAGACGCGTTCGGTTCGCGCCAGATGGTCGATGGCTTCATGCTGAATAACCAGCTGACCGATTTCTCGTTCAGTGCGCGCGACGCCGATGGCCCGGTGGCCAACCGCGTCGAAGCGAACAAGCGCCCACGCAGCGCCATGTCGCCGACGATCGTGTTCGACCGCGCCAGCGGCAAGCTGGTGCTCGCCATCGGCTCGCCCGGTGGTCCAGCCATCATCAATTTTGTGGCCAAGGTGCTGGTGGGCACGCTCGACTGGGACCTGAACGTGCAGCAGGCGATCGCGCTGCCGAACTTCGGCAGCCGCAACGGTCCGACCGAGCTGGAACGGGGCCGCTTTCCCGACGCCACGCTCGACGTGCTGCGCGCGCGGGGCCACGCGATCCGGGTCAGCGAGCAAACATCGGGCCTGCACGGTATCGAACGTGTGATGGTGAAAGGGGTGCCGATGTGGTTCGGCGGCGCCGATCCGCGGCGCGAAGGTGTTGCCAGGGGCGATTGAGGTATCCCTGGAATGCAAGCCGGCTCGAATGGGCCGGCTTTTTTATTTTATGAGATGCAGATTCCGGAATGCGTAGCGAAGTGCTTCCGGCAGCGTGTCCATGTCGACGTATTGATTCAACAGTTCGATCCGGAGCTTGTCCTTGCCGCCATACGCAGCAACAAGCCGGTTTGCATAGTCGATCATGAGACGCTGTTGAATGTCGCGCGAGTATTCCTCGGTGAAGTCGTCAGCGGCCAGTCGGTAGGGGCCTTCGTGATCGATAATGACGCACGCTTGATGTTGCAGCATGACGATCGGTGCATATTCGTCGGTGATATAGCGCGGGAAACGCATATCGTCGACGCGCTGCAGAACCTCATAGCCATTGAGCAGGTAGTAGACCCGGCCGGAGGCGTCGCTGGTGCTGGCAAAAATAAAGAAGGTGCGATGTGGATGTCCGCCTTCGTCCAGCGCCGGGCAATCGTTGCGTAATGTTGACGGGAAGGGCGCGAAATGGATTGTGGCGGGTTCATACCGAAGGCGAAGGACGGGATCTTCCAGAATGCGTGGCAGGGGTTGGGCGCACAGCAATCCGCTCAAAGTACTGAACAGGATGGCGCAAACAAGTGGCTTGATCGTGTTGGACGACATGGCAGCAGTCTCGCTATTCGTTGATTCCGGATCTGATCGACCATCTGACGGGCTTGGAAAAAGGCGCCAACGCCAGCGAGTTGGCGATCTCTATTTTGGCAGGCGCAAGTCCCTGAATGCATGGCGAAGCTCGTCGGGCAGCATGTCGAGATCCACGCGCTGCTTCAGAATTTGCGCCCGGAGCTTCTCTTTTCCGCCGAAGGCCGAGGACAGCCGAGCGGCGAAATCGATTGCCAGCCTCTGGTGTATATCCTGGGGATATTCCTCATTGAAAACCGGACTCCTGAATGTTTCTCTGGCATCGTTATCAATGACCAGGCATTCCGGACCCCGGACCATCACGATCAATCCATGGCCACCAGTCGAATATTCAAGCAGATTGGTGGAACCAGACTTTTTCCGAACATCATATCCATTGAGAAGATAATAGGTCCAGCCAGAGGCATCGCCGGATTTCGCGAAAACAAACCATACACCTTGACGATACTCATCGTCGGCCAGGACCGGACAGTCGTTGACTAATTTGGAAGGCCACGACTCGAACCGAACCTTGGCGCGCTCATATCGCAAGTCGAGAAGCGGGTCTTCAAGAATGCTCGGTGGATCTTGTGCGCAGAGAGCGCCGCAGGCGGTAACGAGCATTGCTGCGGCAATATATTGCTTAAGGGCGATAGAAGACATGCGGGGGCCTTAGCTTTCTGTAAGTTGGACCTGACCAAAAGTCGCGTTGTTTGAAGTCGGAGATCCAGATTCGTCCATCGTACGCAGCGATATGTCCGGAGACATTCCCTTTTGGATATGGCTGAATAACCACGACGTCGCCTTTCAACGGAATAAAAGCGTCTGAGTTCTCGACCTTCAAAGGATGAAAGCCAAGCCGCAGTAGTGTGGGTCCCCAGTCTTTTGCATGGATTGGATGGATGCCGTGCGTGGAGGCACCGCCGGCAGCAAGTGCTTCACGAACAAATTGAGCGCACCTTTTCTGACTCGTATCTTTTGCTTTGGTGCGCAAATGCGCTGTGTATCGTTGAATATCGAGAGGCATAGTAATACCTACGCAGTTCTGTTTTGCGCCAGATTCCATTCACCGACAGTCGAGCCGCCCCCGCCGCCACTTATTTTCTGCTGGCGGTACTGCCACCGCACCTTCCCTTTGGTGCCGTCGATTTGCAAATACACATCGCGTGCCATGATGCCCCCGGAAAGTGAATTGAGCTTGGAGTCTGGCGCGGTTCGACAAAGCGGTTTTTGGCGTGTCACAAGACCACGCAGGCAGAGTCGAATATTCGGAGTGACTGGGGCACCCAAGCGACAATCTGCGACAAATTCTTGCCATTTCCATCCCATATTTGCCTCAAGACAAGCAGAATTTGCTAACCTGCTGGCGTGACGAACAAACAGAAAACCAGACCGGGCGTGACAGAAGATGGTGCGCGCGACGCCTGCCGGGGCGGGATTCTGCACGCCTGGCAAAGCGGCGACGTGCTGGCCTTGCGCGCGGCGTGACGATGCTGCGCACGTTCCTGCTCCTGATGCTACTGGCGCTGACCGCGCTGTGCGCACCCCTGGCGCGCGCTGCGGCGCCCGAACCGACCTTGCGCTTCGAGCACCTGTCGGTGCAGCACGGCCTGGCGCAGGAGTCGGTGCTGTCGATCCTGCAGGATGCGGACGGCTTCATGTGGTTCGGCACCCAGTCCGGCCTGTCGCGCTATGACGGTTACCGGTTCGTCAATTACCGCACCGAGATCGGCAACCCGCGCAGCCTGGCCAGCAACTGGGTGCGCGCGATGCTGCTCGATCGCCACGGGCGCATGTGGGTCGGCACCGACGGCGGCCTGAATCGCTACGACCCGGCCACCCGCAGCTTCACGCTGTTTGCGCCCAACGAGCCGGCGCGGCGCGGCGCCGGCAACCGCCAGATCAAGACGATGATCAGCGATGGCCAGGACGGTCTGTGGATCGGCACCGCCGACGGGCTGCAGTATTTCGACATCGACACCGGCAAGTTCACCGTCTGGCACCACGTCCCGAACGACCCGCGCACACTGCGCGACGACGGGATCCAGGCGCTGGCGCTGGGCGGTGACGGGCGCCTCTGGATCGGCAGCGCGGCAGGCCTGGACAGCTTGAGCGCGGACCGCCAGCGCGTCGAGCACCATGGGTCGGACCTGTCCGGGCGTGCACTCCCGGTGCACGCGCTGCTGGTCGACAGCCAGCAGCGGCTCTGGGTGGGCCGTTACGGCGGACTCGAACGCCACGGCCAGGGTGGACCGGGCAAGGGCGCGCTACGCCGATTCGGGGCGGGCGACGGCGTCGGCAACGAATGGATCACGACCCTGCGCCAGGATGCTGATGGCACGGTGTGGGTGGGCACGCACGACGACGGGCTGTATCGCTGGCGTGCGCAGGGCGACCGCTTCGACACGTTCCGCCACGAAGTCGCCGATCGCCACAGCCTGGGCGACAATTTTGTCTCGGCGCTGTATCGCGACGACGTCGGTACGTTCTGGGCCGGCACCTGGTACGGGGGCGTGTCGCGCGTCGACCTGGGTGGCGGCGGTTTTGCCCGCATCGTCGGGCGGCCCGGCGAGCCCCATTCGCTGGCCGACAACAAGATCCGCGCGCTGCTGCAGGACGGCGACCATCTGTGGCTCGGTTCATCCACCGCGCTGCACCGGTTCGATCCGGCCACCGGCAAGGCCGACGTGTACCGGCACCAGAAGGACAATCCCAACAGCCTGATCGACGTGCCGGCAGCGGCCATCGTGCGCGATCGCGCTGGCCTCTTGTGGATCGGCAGCCGCTCGGGTGTGACGAGCTTCGATCCGACCACGCGGCGCTTCCGGCGCTACATGCTGCCGGGCGACGCCGACGCCAACCAGGTGCGCTCGATGCTCGTCGATCGTGATGACGTGATCTGGATCGGCACGCGCGGCGGCATCCAGCGGATGGCGGCCGGCACACGCGCGGTGACGAGTCTGCGGCATGATCCGGGCAAGGCGACCAGCCTGACGGATGACACCGTGCGGCCGATGCTGGAAGACCGCCGCGGGCGTTTCTGGGTCGGCACGGTGTCGGGCCTGGAATTGCTCGATCGCGCCAGCGGGCGGTTCCGCCACTTCCGCCACGATCCGTTCGACCCGAATAGTCTCAGCCACAACGAAGTGCAGTCGCTGTTCGAGGACAGCCGCGGCGACATCTGGATCGGCACCGGCGTGGGCCTGAACCGCATGGTCACGGGACCGGATGGCGCCCTGAGCTTCACGCGCTACACGACGCGCGACGGCCTGGTCGACGATTCGGTGTCGGCCATCCTGGAAGATGCGGACGGGCGCATCTGGACCAGCACGTCGAGCGGCATCTCGAGCTTCGACCCGGCCAGCGGGCGCTGGCGCAGCTACACGGCCGCCGACGGCATCAGCGAAGGTGCGTTCTTCGACACGGCGGCGGTGAGGACAACCGACGGCACGCTGTATTTTGGCGGCTTCAATGGCCTGACCGCGTTCGATCCGCGCGCGATCCACGACAACCGCATTCCGCCGCGCCCGACGATTACCGGGCTGCAGGTGTTCAATCAGCCGGTCGAGAAGGTTTTTCCGGGCCTGTTGCCGGGGCCGATCGAGCATGCGAGCGCCATCACGCTGCCGTCCGACGCCGCCGTCATCACGGTCGAATTCGCGGCGCTGCATTACGCCGCGCCCGAGCGCAACCGCTTCGCCTACCGCCTCGATGGTTTCGATGCGGGCTGGGTCAATGCCGGCGCCGACAAGCGTTTTGCCACTTACACCAATCTCGATCCGGGCACCTATGTGTTCCGGGTGCGCGCGGCCAACAAGGACGATGTCTGGAGCGAAGACGTGGCCGCGCTGGCGATCACGATCGAGCCACCGCCGTGGGGCACTGCATGGTTCCGGATCGGCATGATCATCCTGACCTGTGGCGCGATTTATCTGGGCATGCGCATTCGCTTTGCGAGCCTGCGCCACCAGAAGGAGCGCCTCGAGCACCAGGTAAGCGCGCGCACCGAACAGGTCGAGCAGCAGAACCGCATGCTGGAGCTCCAGACAGAGGAATTGCGTGAGCAGGAGCGGCGCGGCCGCCACCAGAGCAACGAGCTGGCGCGCGCCTATCGCGCCTTGCAGGACAACGAGGAAGTGCTGCGACAGGCCAAGGAGCGCGCCGAGGATGCGACGCGCCAGAAGTCCGAATTTTTGGCCAATATGAGCCACGAGATGCGTACGCCGCTGGCCGGCGTCATTGGCATGCTGGGCTTCGCGCTGCGCGATCTGGCGCTGCGCGACAACACGCGCGAGCAGATCCTGCGCGGCCAGGCCAATGCCCAGGCCCTGCTGGGGATCATCAATGACCTGCTCGACTTTTCCAAGATCGAGGCCGGCAAGCTGACCCTGGAACGGATTGATTTCGACCTGCACGCCAAGGTACGCAATGTGGCCAGCCTGTTCGACGAGCAGGCGGCCATGCTGGACCTGGCGTTTTCGGTGCTGGTCGACGACAACGTGCCGCGCTACGTGGCGGGCGATCCGACCCGCGTGCGCCAGGTGCTGGTCAACCTGGTCGGCAACGCCTTCAAATTCACCAACGCGGGCGGCGTGACGATCCATGTCGAATGCCGGCCTGGCGACCAGCATGAGGCGGGCAACCCCCACATGATCCGCTTCACGGTGCGCGATACCGGCATCGGCATCCCGGCCGCGGCCTTGCCGCGCCTGTTCCAGAAATTCGAGCAGGCCGACACTACCACCACGCGCCGCTATGGCGGCACGGGGCTGGGCCTGGCGATCTGCCGCCAGCTGGTCGAGCTGATGGGCGGGACCATCGGCGTGAGCAGCGTCGAAGGCGAGGGCAGCGTGTTCTCCGTGTTGCTGCCGCTGCGCGACGGCGCCCCGCCGGCCCATATCCCGCACGTGACGCGTGCGCCGCACAGCCACCGGCTGGCGATCCTGTGCGCCGAGGATTTCCCGACCAACCAGATCATTGCGCGCCTGATGGTCGAGGAGATGGGGCATGCGATCGACATCGTCGACAACGGCGTCGAAGCGGTGGCGGCGTGTGCCCGCAAGCGCTACGACCTGATCCTGATGGACGGCCGCATGCCCGAGATGGACGGCGCCAGCGCCACGCGCCTGATCCGCGCCGGCGGCCCGCACGACGCGCCGGTGCTCGACCAGCACGTGATGATCGTGGCGCTCACCGCCAACGCCAGCGGCGAAGACCGCGCGCGCTACCTGGCCTGCGGCATGGACGCGTTCTTGACCAAGCCGATCGACGAAGCGGCGCTGCACTTGCAACTGGCGCGCGCGATCGAACGCCAGCTGCAGCGCGGGTTTGTCCTGCCGCTGATCGAGGACGGGCCTGTACCTGAACCTGCACCGGCGGCACCTACGCCGGCTGCACCTGCGCCGGCCGCACCTGCGCCGGCCGCACCTGCGCCGGCCGCACCTTCTCCTGCTGTCCTCGACGCGCTGTTCGGCGTGGCGGCGCCGACCCCGCCCGTCGCCCGCGTCGACAATCTGGGGCTGCGCCTGCGCGCTGCATTCTGCAACGACCTGCCGCGCCGGCGCGCCGAGCTGGACGCCGCGCTGGCAGGCGACGATTTCGAGGCCGCCGGCCGGATCCTGCACGGGCTGCGTGGCAGCGCCACCTATCTCGCCGAGCCGGCGCTGGAAACACTGTGCGCCGAACTGGAAGCCGCCGCCGACGGGCGCGATGCGCAGCGCCTGCGCGCGGGCCTGCCGGTCCTGGCCAGCTTCCTGGATACCTTCGAAACGGGCGCCCCGTCCTGACACCTGCTTATAATGCAGGTTCTGACGAATCTGGTGGAGACGTGATGAACGTGCTGGTGGTCGACGATGACGTGGTGGCGCGCATGATGCTGATGCATCTGGTGGACAGCTGCGGCAGCCATGCGATCGTCGAAGCGGACGACGGCGCCGATGCCTGGCGCCAGCTCGAAGCGGGCCTGCGGCCCGACATCGTGTTCTGCGACCTGCGCATGCCGCACCTGTCCGGCCTCGAACTGCTGCAGCGCGTGCGTCACCACCCGTTGCTGGCGTCGCTGCCGTTCGTGCTGGTGTCGGCGGCGTCCGACAGCGCCACGATGGACGAGGCAGCGCAGGCCGGTGCCAGCGGCTACATCGTCAAGCCGTTCCGCCACGATGATGTGCGCATCCAGTTCGAGCGCCTGTTCCCGCCGGCCGACGCACACAACGCGACCGACGCGCACGACGCAAACGATGCAAATGACGAGGCCCCGGACGCCGTGGTGCGCCGGCTTGGCATCGACATCGAGCGTCTGCGCCTGTATCTCGATGGCCTGGGGCGCCAGTTGCAGGCGGCGCAGGCCGGCCTGGCCGAAGGCGCCGAGGGCGCGCAGCAGCTTGCACGCCTGCGCGCCGGCTGCAGCATGCTCGGCCTGCACAGCGCCGCCGAAGCGCTCGAGCAGGCGCCGCTAGCGGCCGGCCTGGCGCAGGCGCAGGGGGCGGTAATGCGCCAGATCGAGCGCGCGGCGCGTGCATGATGCCGATGGCCTGCCTGCCCGCCAAAGTTCCTTGCTGCCGGTGTGCTTTGGACTTACAGTATCCCGCGGATGTTGCCTAACCAGCGCTGCCGGTCGACTGCTTCGTTGTTAGCCGGGGATTACGCCATGAATGACGTCAGCAGTGCAGCGCTGTGCCCCTCCGGCCACACCGATGGCTTCGCGCGTGCACACTTGCCACCGCCCGATACCTGGCCTGACTTCCTGTTCGATCTGCCCGAGCTGCAATACCCCGAGCGCCTGAACTGCGCGAGCGCGCTGCTCGATGGCGCCATCGCGCGCGGCTGGGGCGCGCGCACGGCGCTGATCGGCGCGCGTGAACGCCTGAGCTATGCCGAACTACTGGCGCAGGTCGACCGCATCGCCCACGTGCTGCGCCACGACCTTGGGCTGGCCACCGGCAGCCGCGTGCTGCTGCGCGGCGCGAACTGCCCGATGATGGCGGCCTGCATCCTGGGCGTGATCAAGGCCGGCTGCATCGTGCTGCCCACCATGCCGCTGCTGCGCGCGCGCGAACTGCGCGCCATCGCCGACAAGGCGCGCATCAATGCGGTGTTGTGTGCCGACGGTCTGGTGGACGAAATCGATGCGCTTGGCCTGAAGGCGCCGGTCCTGGTGTTCGGTGCGCCGGCGCCCGATGCACCCGATGCGCTTGAAGAACGGATGGCCCGCTACGACGCCCCGTTCATCGCCGCCGACACCGCGCGCGACGACGTCTGCCTGATCAGTTTCACGTCCGGTACCACCGGCATCCCGAAAGGGACCATGCACTTCCACCGCGACGTGCTGGCCATCTGCGACTGCTTCCCGCGTCACATCCTGGAGGCATGCGCCGACGATATCTTCATCGGCACGCCACCGCTGGCGTTCACGTTCGGGCTGGGCGGCCTGCTGTTGTTTCCGCTGCGCGTCGGTGGCGCGGGTGTGTTGCTCGAACGGCTGAGCCCCGAGGCGCTGCTGGCGGCCATCGCCGACTACCGCGCCACCGTGTGCTTCACGGCGCCAACCTTTTATCGCTTGATGGCGGTGCAGGCGGACCGTTTCGACCTGACCAGCCTGCGCGCCAGCGTGTCGGCCGGCGAGCCGCTGCCGCTGACCACGCGCGAGGCCTGGCAGGCGGCCACCGGACTGGCGATGATCGACGGGATCGGCGCGACCGAACTGCTGCACATTTTTATTGCCAGCGCGGGCGCAGCGATCCGGCCGGGCGCGACCGGCAAGCCGGTGCCGGGCTACCAGGCCTGCATCCTCGATGTCGACGGCGTACCTGTTGGTCCGGGCGTGATCGGGCGCCTGGCCGTGAAAGGCCCGACCGGTTGCCGCTACCTGGACGACGAGCGCCAGGGTGATTACGTGCAGGGTGGCTGGAACATCACGGGCGACGCCTACGAAATGGACGCCGACGGCTACTTCTACTACCGCTCGCGGACCGACGACATGATCATCTCGGCCGGCTACAACATCGCCGGCGCCGAAGTCGAAGAAGCGCTGCTGCACCATCCGGCGGTGGCCGAGTGCGCCGTCGTGGGGCGGCTCGACCCCGAACGCGGCCAGGTGGTCGAGGCCCACGTCGTGCTGCGCGCAGGGCGGACGGGGTCGGACGAGCTGGCATGCGAATTGCAGGAATTCGTGAAGGCGCAGATCGCCCCGTACAAGTACCCCAGGGCCATTTTGTTCAAGGAAAAACTGCCTCGCACCGAAACCGGTAAACTACAACGCTTTAAATTACGCACGAACGCAGATTGAGGACAGCATGCAGGAAGTGGATGGACGTGAAGAAGACCCAGCGATGGGCGGGGCAGCCGAGCTGGACATGGAAAGCCGCCTGACGGACGAACATCACCAATCGCTGCGCCTGTGGCTGCGCATGCTGTCGTGCACGACGCGCATCGAGAATGAAATCCGCAGCCGCCTGCGCACGACGTTCGACATCACGCTGCCGCGCTTTGACCTGATGGCGCAGCTCCAGCGACATCCGGACGGCCTGCGCATGGGGGAACTGTCCAAGCGCATGATGGTCACCGGCGGCAATATCACGGGGATCACCGATCAGCTCGAGCGCGAGCAGCTCGTGGTGCGGGTGCAGGATGTGAACGATCGCCGTGCATCGGCCGTCAAGCTGACATCAGCGGGGCGCGCGGCGTTCGATGAGATGGCGGCGGTGCATGAGCGCTGGATCGAGGAAATGCTGGCCGACGTGGCGGCGGAGGACAAGGCGACGATGATCGCGTTGTTGTCGACCATGAAGCGCAGTTTGCGGGTGGATGACGGGGTGTAGCTGGTCCCCCCGACTGGAATCGAACCAGTATCCCACGCTTAGGAGGCATGTGCACTATCCATTGTGCTACGGGGAGGACGCCCGCGCCGCCAGGTGCTGACGGCGCGAAGCAGGGCAAGCCTGCAGTCCGGCGGGCAGGCCCCGCAGGGCGGGCTGGTACCGTGAACCGGTTGCAATTATAGCCGGGATCGAAATAGAAATGCAGGTTCATGCCCGGCAGTCGGTACAATGTGCCCCTTATTCAATCAACGCACCTTTTCCCCCCGCGCCAAAAATTTTTCGCGCGACGAAACGCATACCGATCATGGCTGTCATCTCCATTAGTTCCGCTCAACTTGCTTTCGGCCACGTGCCGCTGCTCGACCACGCTGATTTTTCCCTCGAGACCGGCGAACGCGTCGGCCTCATCGGCCGCAACGGCACCGGCAAATCCTCGCTCCTGAAAGTCATCTCGGGCCGCTCGCGTCTGGACGATGGCTTGCTGGTGATGCAGCAGGGCGTCACCATCGCCTATGTCGAGCAGGAACCGGTGTTCGACCTGAGCATGACGGTGTTTGCCGTCGTCGCCGGCGGCATGGGCGACCAGCAGGCGATGCTGACGGAATACGAAGAACTGACCGGCAAGTTCGGCCAGGGCGACGACGACGCGCTGATGGAGCGCATGCATGTGATCCAGACCAAGCTCGACGCAAACGACGGCTGGAACCTGGCGCACAAGGTCGAGACCACGCTCGACCGCCTGAACCTGTCGGGCGACGCGCTGATGGGCACGCTCTCGGGCGGTATGCAAAAGCGCGTCGCGCTGGCCGTGGCCTTGGTCTCGGCGCCGGACGTGCTGCTGCTCGATGAACCGACCAACCACCTGGACTTCACGTCGATCAAGTGGCTCGAAAGCCTGCTGCGCGAATTCCGCGGCTCGGTCCTGTTCATCACCCACGATCGTAGTTTCCTGGACAACGTTGCCACCCGCATCATCGAACTCGACCGCGGCCGTCTGCTGTCGTTCCCGGGCAACTTCACGACCTATCAGGCGCGCAAGCAAGAGCTGCTGGCCAATGAAGAAGTCGAAAACGCCAAGTTCGACAAGTTCCTGGCGCAAGAAGAAGTCTGGATCCGCAAGGGCGTGCAGGCACGCCGTACACGCGACGAAGGCCGCGTGCGCCGCCTGGAAGCACTGCGTTCGCAGCGCGCGGTGCGCCGCGACCAGCAGGGCCAGATCAAGCTGGACGTGGCCACGGGCGAACGTTCGGGCAAGATCGTTGCCGATCTCGAGAACATCTCGAAAATGTACGGCGACAAGGTCATCGTCGACAACTTCACCGGCACGCTGATGCGTGGCGACAAGGTGGGCCTGATCGGACCGAACGGCGCCGGCAAGACGACGCTGCTCAAGATCATCCTGGGCGAAGAAACGGCCGACAGCGGCAAGGTCCGTCTGGGCACCAAGCTCAACGTCGCGTACTTCGACCAGATGCGCACCCAGCTCAATGAAGAAGCCAGCTTGGCCGACACCATTGCACCGGGCAGCGACTGGGTCGAGATCAATGGCCAGCGCCGTCACGTGATGACCTACCTGAACGACTTCCTGTTCTCGCCGGAGCGTGCACGTTCGCCGGTCAAGTCGCTCTCCGGTGGCGAGCGCAACCGCCTGCTGCTGGCGCGCCTGTTCGCCAAGCCGGCCAACTGCCTCGTGCTCGATGAGCCGACCAACGATCTGGACATCGACACGCTCGAGCTGCTCGAAGAACTGCTCGAGGAATACACGGGCACCGTGTTCCTGGTCAGCCACGACCGCACCTTCCTCGACAACGTCGTCACGCAAGTGATCGTGGCCGAAGGCGCCGGCAAGTGGCGCGAATTCGTCGGTGGTTATACCGACTGGGAACGCGTCAAGGCGGCAACGCCGGTGGTCCAGGCGCCGGTCAAGACCAGCGCGCCGAAAGCGGATGACACGGCGGCCCCGGCCGCCAAGAAGGTCAAGCTGAGCTACAAGGAGCAACGCGAGCTGGAAGAGTTGCCGAAGCTGATCGCGACGCTGGAAGATGAACAGTCGGCGATCACGGCGCAGCTCAATGGCCCGGACTTCTACAAGCAGAACCCGGCCGACGCCAAGCGCATCAATGCGCGCTTTGCCGAAATCGAAGATTTGCTGCTCGATGCGCTGGAGCGCTGGGAAACGATCGAAGCGCGCTCGCGCGGCGTGTAATCCAACAGGGGCGGGCGATGGCCGGGCGGAGCGACTTTTCATGATCGACAACAACGAATCGCGCGCCGCCCGGTCAGCCGACCCCGGCCCCGGGTCTGCAGCCCCGGCGGCCGACGAACCTTTCCTCACCCGCGCCGCCTGGGTGCGGATCCTGCCATTCGGCACCTATATCCTGTTCATGGTGATTGGCGATTTGCTCGAGCGCATGGGCATGAGCCGCGCCGACCTGCGCTGGCTGTATCCGGTGCAGGCCGGCGCCGTGGTGGCGCTGCTGGCCGTGTTCTGGCGCCAGTACGACGAGCTGCACCGGTTCGGCTTGCGCCTCTCGCACACGCTCGTTGCCATGGTCGTTGGCATCATCGTGCTGGTGTTGTGGGTCAATCTGACCGTGCCCTGGATGACGCTAGGCAGCTCGCCCGGCTATGATCCCCGCACCCATGGCGAGATCGACTGGCTGATGGTAACGCTGCGTATTGCTGGCGCGGCGCTGGTCGTGCCCGTCATGGAAGAATTGTTTTGGCGCTCGTTCCTGATGCGCTGGGTCGAGCACGCCAACTTCAGACTCGTTGATCCGGCGCGTATCGGCTTCAAGGCGTTCGTGATCCCATGCGTGCTGTTCGGCTTTGAGCACACGCTGTGGCTGGCCGGTATTGTGGCCGGCGTGGCCTATGGCGTGTTGTATATGAGGCACCGCAACCTGTGGTCGCCCATCCTGGCCCACGCTGTCACGAATGGGTTGCTGGGCGTCTGGGTCGTCTACACAGGGGGCTGGCAATTCTGGTGATTCCTCCGGTAGTACGACCCGTGGAAGACGACGACCATGCCAGCCCCTTCAGCGTTGCATCGCCTTTCCCCGGTCGCGCTATGCGCCGGCGCCCTCTGGTGCGTTCCTGCAGGCGCAGCACCCACGCCGGCAACTGAAGGGCTCCAACTGCTCGCCGGCATCGGCTGGGCCCACGACGACAATCTCCTGCGCCAGGCCGATGGTGCGCCGGCGTTCGGCGGGCGCAGCGACAGCTACCGCACGTTTGAAGCGGGTGTGGCGCTCGACCAACACATCAGCCGTCAGCGCATTGCTGCCACGGCCAAGGTGTCGAAGACCGCCTTCGATCGTTTCAGACAGCTCGATTACACCGGCCACGACCTGCAAGCGACGTGGTTCTGGCACATCGGCACCCAGTTTGACGGCCGTGTCGAGGCACTGGAGATCCGCACACTCGCGCCATACACCGACTTCAACAGCGACCAGCGCAACCTGCGCCAGCGGCGTCGCCAGGCAATCGATGCCGGCTGGCAGCTGCACCCGAGCTGGAAACTGCGCGCTGGCGCCGAGCGCGACAAGGCAAGCTACGATCTGGCGATCCAGCGCTTCAACAACCGCACTGAAAAAGCATTTGAGACCGAACTGCTGTACCAGCCCAGGGGCGGCAGCGCGCTGGGCCTGGTCGCACGCCGCATCAAGGGCAGTTATCCGTACCGGCGACCGGCCATCAGTACTGTCCTGACAGACGATTTCACCCAGGACGAACTCAAGCTGCGCGTGAACTGGCTCGCCACCGGCTCGACCACGGTGCAGGGCCTGGCCGGCTACGTGCGGCGCGAGCAGCCGTCGTACGGCGAAGGCGTCACGAGCGGCATCAACGGCCGCATCAATGCGTTCTACACGCCGCGCGGCCAAATCAGTTATCAGGCGGGCGTATGGCGCGAATTCGCGCCCATTGAAAGCCCGTTCGTCAGTTACACGCTCAACAAGGGGGGCAGCATTGGCGTCAATTGGGCGGCCAGCGCCAGGCTGGCGCTCGAGGCCGGCGCGACCTACGAGCGGCGCAGTTACACGGGGCGGGGCGACTTTACGGGCGCCGATGCACTGCGTGATGCGATCCGTTCGGCGAGCGTGCGCGCTGTGTGGCAGGCCCGGCCCGGGGTGAAGGTCATTGCCGCGGTTGTCCATCAGGCGCGTACCGCTTCCGGGCTCGGCATTGGCAAGTTCGATGCAAACGTGGTGCAGGTCAGCGCCAATGTGTTGTTCTGATGACGATTCTGTTGACGTGAGGTTGATGGTTTTTTGCGGGAAAACGCGCATTGATTGCGCTGGCGCTAACGCAATCAGGCAGCGGCGTTTTGGCGGAACCGATGGGTTGCTGACGCATCGAATGGCATGTTGGGCGTGTGACTTGCCGCCCCGTTGCAATGATCACCGATGCTGGAGGAATCATGAAGCGTGTCGTCATAGGGATAGCGGGTCTGGCGTTAATGCTGGGCATGTGCATGGCCGGCGCGGCCGAAGTGCTGCTGGGTCCGGGGGATGTGGTCAAGCTGTCGGTTTATGGCAGCCCCGACCTGTCGATCGAGACCCGCGTCAGTGAAAGCGGCCATCTCACGTTTCCGTTGCTGGGGCAGGTGGCCGTGGGCGGCATGCCGGTGGCAGTGGCCGAGAAAACCATCGCAAGCCTGCTCGAAAAGGCCGGCTACCTCAAGCAGGCCCAGGTCAATATGCTCGTGACGACACTGGCGAGCCAGCAGATTTCGGTGCTTGGCCATGTGAACCGGCCCGGGCGCTATCCGGTGGACGGACGCCGTCGCGTGCTCGATATGCTGGCGCTGGCGGGCGGCATCCACAGCGATGGCGGCGACATGATCAGCCTGGTGCGCATGCGCGATGGCAAGACCCTGCGCGAGACCATCGATGTCGTCGACATGGTGCGCACGGGTGAACTCGAAAGGGATGTGGAAGTGGCCGGCGGCGACATCATCTTTGTCGAACGGGCGCCGCGGGCGTATATCACCGGCGAAGTCAGTCGCCCGGGACCGTTCCGGCTCGAGCGCGGCATGACGGTCCAGCAAGCCTTGTCGGCTGGCGGCGGCTTGAGTCCGCGCGGCAGCAGCAATGGCATCCGCATCACGCGCAGGGCTGCCGGCGGCCAGCCAGTTTCGCTGGATGCCCGGGCCAGCGACATTGTCCAGGTCGATGACGTGATCGTCGTGCGCGAAAGCTGGTTCTAAACGTCCATTGCCTTAGCCTCTACTTTTACGTTGCCACCAGCCCAACAGAGCCAGCGTGGCGACACAATTCTTGCATGGATGGCATCATTTCCTTGAATAGCATTGATCAAGGATAGAGGCATGCAAGGGTGGTGGACAGAAAGCTGGGAGACGATTCAACACGAATTTTCCGATCTGGGCGATGCCGAAGATGTGACGATCATCGTCGTGCGTTTGCTGGTGGCGGCGGTGCTGGGTGGTTTGCTTGGCTATGAGCGCGAAACGAAGGGCGCTTCGGCCGGTCTGCGCACGCACATGCTGGTTTCAGTTGGCTCGGCGTTGTTCGTCTTAATTCCATTGCAGGCAGGGATGACGATCCAGGACTTGTCGCGCGTATTGCAGGGGGTTACGGCCGGTATTGGTTTCCTTGGCGCCGGCGCGATTCTCAAGCAGCGCGATCAGAACGATATCAAGGGGTTGACCACGGCCGCCAGTGTCTGGATGACGGCGGCCATCGGCGTTTCTGCGGGCATGGGGCGCGAAGGCACAGCGGTATTGAGTGCATTATTTGGACTGGTGATCCTCGCGTTCGTTCGCTCGCCCAGCAAGCGCAACGCTGACTGACGGTGGGGCGTCGGCGTACGCCAGGCGCCGGGTGGTATTCACCGGCGCGCTAAGGCTCCATGACACTTCCGATGCATCAGCGCCTGTATCAATTGCCTGACCACACACTCAATTGACCCGCTATTGCACCGGCTATCTTGTTGTTGTTAGCCAACTTCTTGCTGCAGCAATGGCAGGTACGACCTTGTTTGCATGCTTCCAGATGATGTTGGCGGGACCGACGCGGCATTCTCATGCCCGGTAAAAACTGCCCGACGTTTCACCATCCCGGCAAGCCGTGCTTCCTTGCATACGCATCCTGAATCGTGCGTAGCTCCCGACACGGATGAATGTATTATCGGAAAAATTGTGCCTTTACCAAGTGCTTGAGCGCGAGGGTGCGGCGTTCATCGCCCCTACACCGGAAGTACGCTGCGATCCACGGACGCCTGGCGGCGGATGGCAATCGGTTGACGAGGCAGAATTCTGCATGAAGGAAGCGCAATGAACGGAACAAACATGGTGTGGCTGGTCAACCGTTTGCGCTGCATGTCGGTGGCCGAGATGGGATACCGGGTCCAGCAGGCCACTGCAATCCGCCTGGGCCGGAGCATGGCGGGCCGCACGCAGCTGGCACTGGCGCGCTCGGCCCCGCTGGCCGTGCCGACCCTGAACCTGGGCGTGCGCGGTGCGCCCGAGCTCGATCCGGGCGAAGTCGAGGCGTTGCTGCTGGACGCCGAACGCATCTGTGCAGGGCACGTCGTGCTGTTTGCCGATGGCCGCTTCGACGTGGGCGTGCCAACTGCATGGAACCGCGATCCTGATACCGGCGTGACCGCGCCGGCCGTGTACCGGGGCGACCTCGCCATCAACGACCGCGAGCTGGTAGGCGACATCAAGCATGTCTGGGAACTGAACCGTCACCTGCACCTCGTGCGGCTGGCACAGGCCTGGACACTCACGCGCGATACGCGCTGGATGGATGCGCTCGAGCAAAACCTGCGCAGCTGGCTCGAGCAGTGTCCGCCACTGACCGGTCCCAACTGGACCAGTTCACGGGAGCTGGGCATCCGGCTCATCAACTGGAGTCTGATCTGGCAATTGATCGGTGGTGACCGCAGCGCGCTGTTCGAGGGCGACGCAGGGCAGCGCCTGCGCGCCGACTGGCTCGGCAGCATCCACGCCCATTGCCGTACGATCGCGCGCCATCTGTCGCGCCATTCGTCGGCCAACAACCACCTGATCGGCGAACTGGCCGGGCTGTACATGGGCGCCGTCACCTGGCCGTGCTGGAAAGAGTCGCGCGATTGGCAGACGCTGGCGCAGAACGAACTGGAAGTGGAAGCCCAGGCGCAATTCTCGCGCGATGGCGTCAACCGCGAGCAGGCCTTTGGCTACCACTTGTTCGTCTGCGAATTTTTGTTCGTGGCCGGCTTGCTGGCCCAGACCGGCGGCCACAGCCTGCGACCGTTTTCGCGCGCTTACTGGGGCAGCCTGCAGCGCGCGCTGCGCTTCTTGCGTTCGGTACGCGATGTCGGTGGCAATGTGCCTGCCGTGGGCGACGCCGACGATGGTTGCGTGTTCCGCCTGGACGCATCGGGCATGGACCGCGCTGCGCAGTTGCTGGCGCTGGGCGACACTGTCTTCGGCGGCCATGCCGACAGCCACCCGGGCGTGCGCTGGTTGCTGCACACGCTGCCGGGCGGGCGGCCCGATTGCGATCCGCACGAGGTCGATACGGGCTGGGCCTTTCCCGATGGCGGCTACCTGCTGTTCGGCAATCACTTTGGCGAAGCCGACGAAATCAAGGGCTTGCTCGACTGCGGTCCACTGGGCTACCTGGGCGTGGCAGCCCATGGCCACGCCGATGCGCTGGCGCTGGCCCTGTCAATCGCGGGTGAGCCTTGCCTGGTCGATCCCGGCACCTATTCATACGGGCAGGACGACAAATGGCGCGATTACTTCCGCGGCACGTCCAGCCACAACACGGTGCGCATCGACGGCGTGGACCAGTCGGTCTCGGGCGGGCGTTTCATGTGGCTGCGCAAGGCTGCGGCCAGCATCGAGCGCATGCCGGCCTCGCCCCACGAGTTCGATTTCCGCGGTTCGCACGACGGCTATGCGCGCCTGCCTGATCCAGTCCGTCATGTGCGCAGTGTCCGCTTCGAGAGCGCCAGCAACACGCTGACCGTGCGCGACGAGGTGTCCGGCAAGAAGCCGCACAAGGTTGAGTTGTTCTGGCACTTCGCACCCGGGCTGGACGTGCGCCTGACCAGCAACGGCCTGGCCGTACGGGGCCGTCGCTTCGTGCTGCAGATGCAGGCCAGCGGCGAGGATCTGCACCTGGAGCTGGTGCGCGGCGCCGAAAATCCGCCGCTCGGATGGTACTCGGCTACATACCAGTCCAAGGTGCCGTGCGACGTCTTGCGGATCTCGACCGTGTCGTCCGCGGTGCCGGTGGAGTGCAAGTTTTCCATCACGTTCATCGACGAAAAGTAGCGCATTGCCCGTAGCCGAGGCACGCCGCACACGCGGCGTGTCGCTGCCAAATTCCGGGGAGCAGGGCACATGTTGAATCTCATGTTGCAGT
>Ga0265798_10001475_pt1 | contig 36546 bp, 32 predicted proteins | sample P3T30metagenome_FD_192430 | JGI IMG/M metagenome (GOLD analysis project Ga0265798, IMG submission 192430) | Plant litter microbial communities from East Loma Ridge, Irvine, California - P3 T30 | ecosystem: Environmental > Terrestrial > Plant litter > Unclassified | place: USA: California...
GATCGTTATTGGCAGATAAATCTTCGCTTTGCGCTGCTTCAGAATTACCTAAGGCCTGCTGACTTAACTGCTCCTGATCTTTTCTCTCATTTACATCATCCAGTGGTGATGTATTTTCTGCTTTATTGCTCATGTATTTTGCTTTGATTACAGAAACAACAATACGCAAATGTGAATGTTTCAATAAATAGCAAATGAAAACTGCCAGGACTTTAAAAGCAAAAAAAGCAGTATCGGGTATGATACTGCTTTTTTAGAGATGATTAGCTATAAATAATCTGGTAGTTTACGTTTACCCTTTTAGGATAATTGCTTTCATCTTCATTTAAAGATACAAAGGCTGCGTTGTTGTGAACCTTTGCTTTCAATGCGTGTTCGTAATGAAATTGAATCGTTTTTTCGTAATCTCTTTCGCTGTGCCTTGTTGTTTCTGCTAACAAATTCCGATCATTTAGATCTTCAGGCAATAAAGTGATGTCGCAATTTCCATCACTTATTTCTTTTACTAGATACTTCATCTTTCGTTTAAATGTTGGTTTCCGCTTTCTAAACTATCATCCGCGGAAGCACCAAAAATATGCTAAGTCTGCGGGTTCAGTGTAATCTCAAAGTTAATTTTCAATTATTTGTGTATTGGTTTAATACTAGGTTTATCCAAGTGTTAACCTATTTTCAACCAGCCTGTAATGCTTAACCGCTGTTTATGAGTTACCAACACTTCGTGCGCCAGGTCTGAACTCTTAAAGAAAACGCTTTTCCCGTTTTCTGGTGAAATGTTTTGGGTATGGTCCAAATGGTAAATGCACAACTCTCCCCCATCTCCAAAGGCCCAACCAATGTTCAGATACATAATCATAGAATACTGCCGACTTCCGTTATTTTTAAACTGGTCGATATGTTTTTTATAAAAAGTACCCGGATCGTACAGCGTATAATGAGATTCATACCCTGTAATTCCAGTATAGCAGGCCTGGTTCAGGTAAACAATAAATTTATCCATCAGATCAAAAAAATCATTTTCATATTGGTTTTTATGCGATCGATCCAGCCAGTAAATTACATCACTTCTGACTAATTTATCCTGATTCACCACTAAGGCATTGCCAGTTCCGGCACTGATTAATTGTTGATCATTAAATAATGCAAGCAGATTTGCTGTTAAATGTGCAGCGAGCGGAAGACTCAGGAAATTTTCAGCAATACCCACTTTATCCTTGATGTAACTATCAATAAGGCAATCAAATATTTCTTCCAAAGGAATAGTACTAACTTCAAAAAGCAGAATGCCTTGAGGCCGATAAGGTAGTCTTAATTAATGGCTATATTTTTTTAAAACATTAACTTTAGTTCAAATTACAGATCTGATGAAATTAGACATTTTTCCTGCGCAATATTCCACCCTTTCGTCTTCCGCATTACAGGCTTACCTGATAAATGTTTACCAGTTACCTGCTGACTTTAAATGCCGCTTGTTGATTAGAAATGTAAGTGATACTTATCTGCTGGAAAACGATAATGACAAATATATCTTCAAAATATATAGAAATGCTCACCGGAAGCTCGAAGAAATTAAAGCCGAAGTGGAACTATTAAATGCACTGAAGGCCAATGGAAATGCTGTTTCCTTTCCGATAAGGGATCAGCGTGATCAACAGATCCAGCAATTTCAGGCCGCAGAAGGCCAGAGAAACGGTGTACTTTTCAGTTTTGCTGAAGGAGAAGTTGTATATGACCTTAACGAAACCCAACTCCTTGCACTCGGAAGAGATACGGCAAAGCTTCATCAAACCACCTCAGTAGTTAAACTCGCACATCCGAGGCCATTCTTTAATTTTCAGACCACATTGATTGATCCACTGGCAACGCTTGAACTTCACCTTAAAGCCATGCCTGATGAATTAAGTTACCTGAAAGATATTGCTAACCGGGTGATTAAAAAGTTCAAGTCTTTTAAAACAAACTCATTTTCAACAGGTTACTGCCATTATGATCTGTTTCCGAAAAACTTTCATTTCGATGAAATTGGTAAAATCACTTTCTTTGATTTTGATTTCGCAGGCCATGGTTATCTTATAAATGATTTAATGTCTTTTTTAAATCACTATTTTTTTCACCAGCTCAACAATGCCATCACCAAAGAACAGGCTGATCTGGATTTCGAGATCTTTTTGAAGGCTTACCAGGAAGTCAGACCACTTACTGCAGACGAAATTGAAGCCATCCCCTACCTCGGTATTTGCTTTCATATCTTTTTCCTAAAGTTTTTTTATGATAATTTCGATGATTGGTCTAACCCTTTCTTAACACCGAAATATACCAAACACAAAATTGATTTAATACGAAAATGGGAAGCGTTATATTGTAACTTTTAGGCAATCAGCTTTAAAAGTTCGTTCATCATGTTTATCTTGTCATTAACTAAAAAATATTCAGATGGATCAGAAAATAATCACTCTTTACGATGAATACACCCACAGTCAGCTAAACAGGAAAGATTTCATGAAGAAACTGGCCTTGCTTGCCGGTAGTACTGCAATGGCCATGACCATCTTGCCTTTGCTCGAAAACAATTATGCCGCTGCTGCATCTTTTACCAGCGATGATATTATAGTCGAAAATGTTACTTATCCAGGTGCGGATGGGGAAATGAAAGCTGTGCTGGCAAAACCAAAAACTAACAAAAAGTTTGGTTGTGTATTGGTTATTCACGAGAACAGAGGCTTAAATCCGCATATTATTGAGGTAACCAAACGGGTTGCAGCAGAGGGCTTCATTGCATTAGGTATTGATGCGCTTTCGCCTTTCGGCGGTACGCCAACAGATGAGGATAAAGGGCGTGAATTAATTGGCAAACTTGATCCGGAAAAAAATCTTCAGAACTACCTGAAAGGGCTTGAATACCTTCGTAACCGAAAAGATGCTAATGGAAAGGTGGCTTGTATGGGTTTCTGTTGGGGCGGCGGAATGGCCAACAAACTCGCCGTTAATGATCCTAAACTGCAGGCAGCCGTGGCTTATTATGGCGCACAGGCCAATTCTGCTGATGTACCAAAAATTAAAGCGAGCCTGATGTTGCATTATGGCGGTCTTGATGAGCGCATTAACGCTGGCATCCCCGCTTACGAGCAAGCATTGAAAGTAAACAATAAGGATTATAAAATTTATATCTATGACGGCGTAAACCACGCCTTTAACAACAATACTTCGCCAACCCGGTATAATGAAGTTGCTGCTAAATTAGCCTGGAGCCGCACAATGGAATTATTTAAAAACAAACTGGCCACTTTAAGTCGCTAGTTAAAATAATTCTGTTTTCAGCATGGCCTTTAAAATGTTCGATTGCACGTCGAAATTATTGAGGTGATTTAAGAAATTGATATCTGAAATTTTGATGTAGCTATCTTCCAGTAGAGAGACAATCTCTGCCGGAATGGCTACTTTAAGCATAGCGGCATTGCTTTTAAGCTTATCATTTTTATACTCCAGTTCCTGCACAATTCGCTCTTTTTCTGATAGATTATTCTCCATTTCTACCCCGTTGAGGATGGATAAATCGCAGAAAAGAAATAAATTTCTACTCGGAAAAAACAGGAAGTGTTTGTCGACATCCAGAAACTGATACACTTCCACCACCAGTTCGCCAGCTTTCAAGCCAAATGCAAACTCTGTTCTAAACTCATATTTGCAAAGCAGGCCCATCAGCTTGCGTTCTATAATCGCATTAACATTGGTATACACCTGCTTCTTGCTAAAATCTATCAGTGTAGCAAGTTGATCGGTATTCAGATCGAAATAGAAATCGTTGGCGTATTTGGAACTGAAAACATTAATGTTTTTGGAGAAGGGAAAATCTGAGCTCAGCTCTGATAAAACAGCAAACAAACGCCTTAAAGATTGATTTATTTTTAGCGATTGCTTTTGCTTATCTAAACCAAATTGCTGCTGATTAATCACCGAACCCGATATTTTATTGATTAATTCTTCGTTTAAATCAATTTCATCGTAAATCAGGCTGACATTTTTTTCATTACTCTTTTTGATCTTCCGCAGCAATGCAATTACACTTTCGGTAAACTGCAAATGAAAAAGATCAAGTTTATCAATCTCCAGTTCTTCATTATTGGCAAATAACTGGTGAATCACCTGGCTGCGTAAAAATATTTTATAAATAACCTCATCATCAAAAAACACCGAAAGCAACTGTAAACGGTTGATTTCGGTGCTCGATTTTTTTAAAATATTTAAACGGTAATCATCCATGTTTTAATTTAACTCACCCTGGTTACGTTCTTTTTCAGCTCTGCTTCTAAAGTTTTTAACTCCCCATCCAGCACTCTTCTGCTTTGTGCACCAGCTTCATGAATCTGTTTTACCTCATTCAGCGTTGCAATTAACGAAGAAGTAGTCATTTTCAGGGTTTCCAAAGATACCACAGTTTTTTCATTCTCTTTAGCTACATCGATACTGTTTTGTTTTAGCATCTCTGCGTTTTTCTGCAGAATGGTATTCGTGGTATCAGAAATTTTCTTTTGCATTTCTACATTGGCTTTTTGCCTTTGTAACGCAACCGCAATGGTTAACTGGTTTTTCCATACCGGAATTGTGGTAGAAACAATCGACTGTGATTTTTCTGCAATAGAAGTATTGTTGTTCTGCACCACCCGAATCTGCGCCAGCGACTGTAACATAATGAATCTTACGATCTTCATATCTGCCAATCGCTTGTCTAACCGACTGATAAAATCTCTTAGGTCTGCAATTTCATAATCCTGGTAATCTGCTGGTCTGCCTTCCATTTCAGCCAGCTTTAACAACAATTCATTGTACTTCAGCTGTCCGGCAATAATCAGCTCTTCCATTTGGTGGATATAAGTTACGTTGCTATCAAACATGGTTTGCAGTGAGCTATTGTCTTTTATGGAATTTAACCGGCCGGCCTTGATTTTATTAGTGATCTTATCGATGTTATTGACCACCACATCATACTTCTGGAAAAGTTTTTTAACGTCAACAACAAGCGATTTTAAGAAAGGAATCCTGGAAATAAAGCTTTTGAAGGCACTCTGCTCCAGCTCTGAAACATCAATGTAGTTCAGTTCTGAAAGCAATTCATTAATCAAGCCGCCTACTTCGCCACTGTTATAAGTTCTTACGGATGACAGAAAATCATTACTGTATTTCTCCATCGAGTTTTGTGCATCGCTTCCATAATTTAAAATAGAATTGACATCAGATGGCTCCAGCGACTTACCCAGTGCTGCATATTTTTCGGTTTCCTGAGGAGTTATTTTCTCAAGGTCTACATTTCCGTCCTTATCCAGTTTTACCGGAGTTAAGTCTTGAGTAACGTTAGGGTTGGGTTCCATAGTTTAATATTGGTTAAGCGGGCTTATAAATAATTTTGAGTAACCGTTTTCACTGTTTCTTCCAGTTTTTTATCTTTCGTAGGCTCACCAATGGCATTAAATTTCCATTCGCCGTTTTTCTTGTAGAAAACGCCCATTACCATCGATACATGGCCAGCGAAATTAGCACCATTGGCAATATCAAATTTAGCAAAAACCTCTGTTACTTGTTTTGTTGTGCCTTCGTAAATGCGGATAGAAGCGAAAGGAATGGTTCCGAAATCATGACCTCTAAAGCTGTTCAGCACAAAAGCAACATAAGCTACATTTGCGTCCAGTTTAGAAAAATCAAGCGTGATGATTTCATTATCCAAACCATCATCACCCCCCATATCTCCGGTCAAATCATCGCCACTATGCTTTACTGATCCATTTTTAGATGTTAAGTTACCAAAGTAAACCACCTCTAAAAGTTGTTTATTCTCATTGTATAGTGCACAACTCGCATCAAGATCTACTGCTTCTTTCGATTTACTTAAACCAAAAAGCCCTTTTTTCTCTATTGCGCCCCAGTTTATGCCTACACAAACGTTTTGCAGCTTACTTCCGTTGCTTTTTTCAAGGCTGATGCGTTGTCCTTTTTGAAGATTGATTGCCATAATATTATTGATATTTGTTTAAATAATCTTGTAAACCACCCTTCATACCCATTCCAACGGCTTCAAACTTCCATTTGCCTTCACGTTTGTAAATTCTTCCAAATTCTACCGCAGTTTCGATAGAGAAATCTTCTTCCAGCTCGTATTTTAAAATCACTTCATTGGTCACCGCATCGAAAATCCGTACAAATGAGTTTCTTATCTGCCCAAAGTTTTGTCTTCTGTTCTCTGCGTCATGAATCGTCACCACTACGGAAATCTCGCTTACTTTAGGATCAGCCTTGGTTAAATCAACCTTAATCTGCTCATCATCGCCATCGCCATCTCCGGTTAAATTATCGCCTGTGTGCTCCACGCTGCCATCTGGCGAAATTAGATTATTGTAGAAAACAAAATTCTCATCAGAAATTAGTTTTTTCTGGTCATTTAAAATAAAAATAGAAGCATCTAAATCGAAGGCAGAACCAGTTGAAGAATTGTTGGTATCCCAACCTAAACCTATTGTAAATTTTGGCGCATCGATATTCTCTCTCTGCCCCTTTTGCAAGTTTATAGCCATGTTATATTATTTATAAGTATTATCTTTTATGTAACTTTTAATGAGTTGTAAATTATCAGCATAAGCCTCCATCAAATGGTAACTATTGCCTAAAGATAAATCGTAAAGCTGATGAATAAAATCATGATCCATCCTTTCTAAAAAGATCGAAAAACTGGTCGATTCAGTGTTTAAAATATATTTTACCACCCTGGTATTGAAACAGAAATAACCGTTATTAATAATTTTTTCCAGGTCGAAAATGGATTTTATCTGGTGATAATTAAGAAAATTTTCTACGTTAGGATGGATCTCTTTATTGACCAGTTCGGCAAAATAAAGCATGTGCATCTCATTTTTCAAACAGTATGCTTTCGCCATTTTTAAAATCATGCGTTCATGACTGCCGGTGATCTTAATGTCATCTAAAAACAAAAGCGTTTTACCTTCCAGAAAATCGCGGTCAATATGAAAGGAATCGTTGCCTATCAGATTCATTCGCTCTTCTGCGCTTAATTCACCATAATCTTCTTTATAAGTGATGGTTCGATGCACTTTTGCTTCCTGAACGGTAAGCCCACCATTTTCTGCCAGCCAACGGTTAAGCTGCGAAACAAAATAATTCTTCATGGCAAAGGTTGCCGTTGGAATAAAGCTGTAAGGACTGGAGATTACTACGATCTGATCTGCAATTCGATTATCTGTCAGGTAATATTTAATAAAACCATCAGCAAGGCTCTTCCCAAAGGATCGCGCAACTAAATTATCGCCGAATTTAAAACGACTGTAATCATTAGGATCAAAGCCAAAGTTGGCCGTGTTATCAATTTTGTGAAGTGAATAGGTATATGGTATCATGAGAGTAGATTTGAGATAGATAGGTTATTGGAATGGATCAGCATACTATTGATACCCATCATTTTCGCACCGCGGATGTCTGCATGAGGGTTATCGCCCACATGAATAATTTCCTGCAAGGCTAAATCCTGATGTTTTTCCCTATCAATATTATCGATCATCAATTGAAAAAAACCGGCATTTGGTTTAGACATCCTCACTTCATCAGAGTACAATTGGAAGTCGATAAAGGCATCAATTCCGAGGTGATTAATTACTTGTCTAAGCGTTTTGCCTTTGATAAATCCAGTGTTACTTAAAATGTTGGTCGAAATATCTCCGGAGCTTTTTAGCGTGGATAATACACGCAAACAATTGTCGCAATAGATTAACGGCATGTGGTTAAGCAATAATACCTCCATTTGCTGATACAGCTCTTCGAGATCAAGATCGCCGAAGTTGAAATCATAATCATTAATTATGCTGATCACCATCAGGTACATTTCATCGGCATCTACATTTTTACCTGTTTTCTCATTAATGGCATTAACCATTAAATCTACCTGCCTGAAAATCACTGCCACTTCATCTAAACTTTTCTTTTTTGAGTTCAGGTTTTGATGAAAATAATGTGTCCGCTCTATTTTAAAAGCAGGGTTCGACTTAATTAAGGTTAACCAGAGATCAAAAGAATAATGTTTGTAAAAGTTCATTCACGGTAGATTTTCTTTCAGCTACTTTTCAAAATTCCAATACTACACATTAAACGTAGCTTTAAGAATTATTGTATGTAAGATTATTATAGACAACTAACCGAAAGCTGATCAAGACCTGTCTAAAACTTCATCGGCTTTATTTACCACCTCAAGTTCAGTTTTAGTTTTCTTAGGATAGTTAAACAGCAATGAGGTTAATACTGGCAAAATGAAGATAGCTACGGTAAATATTGAAACGAATAAATCAGTTTTTTCGCCCTCAATGGCATGAGAAATTGGAGAGGTTGGATTAAAGTGGGTAAACAGTGATGAGGTTAATTTGATTCCCAACACGCCAATCACAATAAAGGCTACCGTTTCTAAGAAGGTAAATTTCTCCATCAGCTTTACAAAAGCCTGTGCTACAAAACGCATCGCCAGAATTCCCACAAAAACACCAATGTAAATCAGGTATATGTTATCGGTAAAGGCTACAGCCGCAAAAACGTTATCAATAGAAAAGGCAAGATCCATTACCTCTACCAGGGCAACAGTAGCCCAAAAAGTACCAATTAAGCCAACTGTAGATTTATAGATCCAGCTTTTGCTTTTATCAACTTCTTCCTCTTCTTCATTCTTTTTTGCATTTTTCTTCCAGAAATAATCGAAAGCAAGATAAATCAGATAAAGGCCACCCAGCGGCTTTAACCACCAGATTTTAACCAGCCATGCCGCAAGGAATAAACAAATTCCGCGGAAAACGTAAGCGCCGATAATACCATATTTCAGTGCTTTGTCTCGCTGGTCTTTAGGAAGATCCATTACCATCGTTGCCAGAACGGCGGCATTATCAACAGAAAGCAAACTTTCGATTACGATTAAATTTAAAATAATGAGCAGAGAAGCTTGAATGTCATCACCTAAAACAGTGTGCAAAAAATCCATAGAACGTTAGTGTATAATTAAATATTTAATTAACAAAGAAAACAAAATATTCTGGTTTGTATTGGTTAAACAGGATATTTCGATACATCAATTGTAATAATGTTTAGATTTCTGTTTATGAAAACTGTTACGCGTTTTTAGAAATATTTTATTTGCCAATTAACAGTTCAAAAATACCTCCCTTTTCTCCGGCAAGTAGAATTTTACTGCCCTTTTTAGCTTTCTGTACGGCGTTGAAACTTTGATCATCTATATGTTTCCAGTGCTGTCCGCCATCGGTTGAAACATCCGTTCCTGATGTGCCGGTGGCGACAATAGTATTCCTGTTAATATAAGCGACGCCTGATCGGAAACCAGCTACAGGAATAACAGGCTTCGTCCAGGTTTTACCGCCATCTTTCTTTAATAAAACATTGTTTTCGTTAGCTTTATCTTTCACATAGTTTCCACCCACCACAATGCCGTTTTTAGCATCATAAAAATCGACAGAGAATGGTCCGGTTGTGCTTTCTCCCTGCCAGATCGGGCATTTAAAAATATTCCAGCTCTGGCCATAATCAGCAGAATAGTAAATATTTGATACAGTTCCCCCGCTGGAGATCCAAACTTTTCCTCCCGGCAAAGTTTTAATAGTGGTGCCACTGGCTGCAAAACCAGCTTCCCCTTTTGCCAGCGGCTGTTTTACATTCGCCGAAATATTAATCCAGGATTTACCGGCATCTTCGGTTTTCAGTAACTGTATTTGATCCTGAATGGGATCACCAAAAATAATCCCCCGATTTTTATCCCAGAAACCAAGCCCATCTAAAAAGATGGCAGAATCTAAATTTTTATAGTGCTCCGTCCAGGTTTTGCCGCCATCCAGCGTTTTAAGCACATAGGCAGGCGAACCCGCATTTACAACAATGGCTTGGTTATCATCAAAGGCCTCGATATCCCTAAAATCCAGTTTTTCATAGCCATAGGGCTTCATCCATTCCCAGGTTTTGCCACCATCTAAGGTTTTTCCTATTGATCCATTGCTGCCACTTGCCCAGATTACCTGATCAGAGACCGCGCTTAAGCCACGTAAACTGGTTTTGGCAGACTCATTCAAAGGCTTCAATTTGAACGACTGCGCAGCACAAAAAAAAGGTGCCATTAGCAGGCACCAGATTATATTTTTCATTTTGATTATTTAACTCGCTTAAAAGTTTCTGATCTTCCCAGTAAAGAGATGCCTATATAACCCCTTACATTCAATACATCATTTCCTTTCATGGTCATGTTGCAGCTATACGTTTTTCCGCTTTTCGGATCATATATGGTTCCATCGCTCCATTTCCCCTCCTCGTAAACGAAATCTTTTAACAGCTCCAGGTTTAGCAATGATCTTTTTTGTAAGGCCGCATTCGGATTTTTAACGTCCAGTTTTGGCTTTCCGTTAATATTAGGCTCTTTAATCCAGGCCAATTTTCCGAAGTATTTATCGCCTTTTTTATAGATTTCAATCTGTCCTTCTCCTGATGGATTAAGCCATTTACCAACAATTGCATCTTTACTTTGAGCAAATACTGAAAACGACAGGGCTACAAACAGTAGCATTAGCAATGGAAACTTTCTCATATTTTTTATTATAGTTAGTTTTTAAAGATAGTGAATTGGCCTTTGTATGCAAACAGTAAATAAAAAGAAAAAGTATTGGTCTAATGAAAGATTACTTTGAAACCAGTGGAAGATATTTCTGCCTGTAGGCAAAAAACAGCAAGACATTAAAAATAAGCATCACTGCAACCATAGGCAATTCTTTAGGGCCGAGGAAAGCATGATAAAGAAAAATATTTAAGGTAACAGGAAAAACGATCAAAGCACCAAGTGGTGCTGTTCTACCGATGAGCAGTAAAATACCACTAACCAGTTCTGTTGCTTTAATTAGTGGCATGAGGTAAACCGACGCTGTGATGCCCGCCATAAAGGTGGTTTGATCTGCTGTCATTGCCGGCATCTCAGCAGGCATGATTTTTAAAAAGTAAGGAATTGATGCAAAGAGGTACATGCCCCCCAGCAACACACGGATAATAATAATTGCAATTTTCATAATATGAGGTTTGTTAATGATTTAATAATGCTGCAAACAAATAATGCGGTAATGAATTGCCTTTGGCTTCTTCACTTAAACTAATCTGTTTGATTCACCAACTTTTTAAATGCTGTTCTCCTTTCCTCCCGATCGCCTTCTAAGATTTTGCGCCCGCTACTGCTGAGCGCTCGCATTTAATAATAGGCCTTATGTTTGACGCCGTTTGAATGATAAATTCTGCGATTCTTATATGGATCAAGCTGCCCTGTACTAAAAAATAAGTCTCATTGTCTGTATTTTTAATAACTCATCTAACTTCCTACAATAAATGCTGATGACCTAATGTAAAAAATTCTGTTAAATATTGCAACGTAAAAATAGCAAATTTAAAAACTTAATAGACTAATTATAAGCACTTAGCGCCTAAATAAATATAAATATTGATAACCAAGACAGGAAAATTTGTGTTTAATAATTACCCTTGAACTCAAGATAAAATAAGGTTGAGAAATATTAATTAAAATAGTTATCAACATTATTGACTTAATTCATTTTTTTTTCTACGTTTAGTGAAATAATTCACAATAACTTAATGTTATTATAACCTAACCAAAACATCTAATATTATGAGCACATTCCTTTCAATCACAGCAGCGTTCTACATTGCATCTTTTGCACTTATGTTATATTGCTATTTTTCGGCTGAGCAGATTCCGAGTGATGACGAAAAATTCTGATTCCTTAATTTTACGACCTTAAATTAGCGCTCTCAACAATAGTATCTTTCTACTCCTCACAGATAATATAAAATTGTCAGTTCTATTTTGCCTGACATTAGTGTTCTTTTTAGTCTTTTTCAATCCAGTTTAATAAATCTGCCGCCGAACCGGTATACCAGATAATTGCCGAAACAATTGAAAGGGCCAATAAAATCCATAAGATTGGCCAACCTTCAAACTTGCGTTTTGCAATAGAGCGATTAAGTTCTTGAAGGTTATTATGGTCAGATTCCATCCTATCGTCCATCTGCTCTGGGTTCGGATTAGATACATTGCTCATAAAAGTAAATTGGTTAGTAATACAAAACTAAATTATTAACCGTACAATCAAAATAATTTATAAAAATAGTTTCGTTTTTCTTCGAATCACGTATTTACCACGAGAAACGAAAGTAAAATAAACCTGATATCTAATTTATCATTTAAACTTAGTTTACCTTATAATCTAGTTTAAAATATTAAGGGGCATTCGTTTAACACAATTTTTTAGGTAATTGGTTTTAGCGAGGCAATCAGACTAAATTAGCCCCACAGATTAATAAATAAAAAACGGCCTTCAAAATATTTGAAGACCGCCAAAGTTCGCTAAAAACTTAAAAAAGGGTTAATTCCATCCTCCACCAAGCGCATGATAAATATTGACCACGGCATTGAGCTGTTGCTTTTTGGTTTCGATTAATTCCAGTTTCGATTGTAAAGCATCGCGTTGCGTCATCAATACCTCAAAGTAATCTGCCCTTGCAGACCTGAACAAGGCATTTGAGATTTCTATTGATTCGGTCAGCGCTTTAACCTGTTGATTTTTCAGATCATAACTTTTCTGCAGGTTATTGATATTAGACATTTGATTTGCGACTTCGATGTAGCCATTCAAAATGGTTTTCTCATAATCAAATACGGCCTGTAACTGTTTTGCATTTGCTGTTAAATATTCAGCCTTTATCGCATTTTTATTAATAAGTGGTCCGGCAAGATCTCCTGCTAACGAGTAAATCAAAGATTCGGGTGTTCTAAGCAAATAATTAGGATTAAATGCCTGATAACCTACCGTAGCTGAAATGCCTAAAGAAGGATAAAACTGGGCTTTTGCTACCTTAACATCTAATTTAGCCGCTGCCAGCTCTAATTCTGCCTGCTTAATATCTGGTCGGTTTGCCAACAATTGCGACGGAATCCCTGATGCCATAGTTGGTGGTACCAGGTCTGTAAAATTCTTCCCGTCCCGGATAATGGTTTGCGGGTAACGGCCTAAAAGGAAATTAATTCGATTTTCTGCCTCTGTGATATCTTGCTGAATGCTGAATTGCAAACTTCTTGAACTTAAAACTTCCGCCTGAAACTTCCTTACAGCTAGTTCTGTTACGCGGGTAGCTTCTTTCTGAATTTTCATCAATTCTAAAGCATCGCTCTGAATTTTGATGTTCTGTTTTACAATATCCAGCTGGTTATCAAGCGCTAATAACTCATAATAAGAATTGGCAACTTCTGCAACAAGATTCGTGACTACAAAATTCTTACCGGCTACAGTAGATAAGTAATGGTTCACTGCTGATTTTTTTGCATTGCGTAGCTTATGCCAGATATCTGCCTCCCAGTTGGCCTGTAAGCCAAACTTATAATCTGGCAATACCTCTGGCACGCCTCTGCCAGGTGTAATTTCTGTTGATGCATCACCAGCACCAGAACTGGTGTAACGGCCTACTTTATCGACCCCAGCACCAACACTATATCCTAAAGTAGGTAGGATGTCGCCTTTTTTGGCCCTGATTTCATTTCTGGCAATCTCAATATCCTGTAAAGTGATATTTAACTCCTGATTGTTTTTCAAGGCCGTATCGATCAGGTTCACCAGGTTAGGATCAGTAAAAAATGTTTTCCACTTGATGTTTGCGCTGTTCAGGGTATCCTGCGAATCGCTAAAGCCTGCAGGTACATTTTTATTTTCAGCACGTTGTGCAACCTCTGGCAGTTTACAGGCGGTATATGCTGCGCATATTACTGCTAAACCAAGGTATTTATAGATGCTTTTCTTAAACATTGTCTTCAATTTCTTCAGTTAATGGATGTTCCTCTTCAATTTTTATCAGTTTGTATCGCTCCGCAATTTTGCCAAAGATGAAATACAAACCCGGAATAATTAATACCCCGAAAACGGTACCGAAAAGCATACCGCCAGCCGCTGCAGAACCAATAGTTCTGTTTCCTATTTTACCTGGACCAGAAGCAATCATTAATGGAATCAAACCTGCAATGAAAGCGAAAGAAGTCATTAAAATTGGCCGGAAACGCACAGATGCACCTTCCATAGCTGCCTTTAGAACAGATGCGCCCTGGCTGTGCCGCTGGGTGGCAAACTCCACAATCAACACTGCATTTTTACCGAGCAAACCAATCAACATCACCATTGCCACCTGTGCATAGATGTTATTTTCCATGCCTAATAATTTCAAGAATAGAAAGGCTCCGAAAATACCAGCCGGCAGAGATAAAATCACCGAAAGCGGGAGAATAAAGCTTTCATATTGCGCTGCAAGCACCAGATAAACGAATGCAAGACAAATCAGGAAGATATAAATGGCCTCATTGCCTCTCGAAACCTCATCCTTAGAAATACCAGCCCAATCGATCCCGAAACCTCTCGGCAAAGTTTTGGCAGCTACTTCTGTAATGGCTTTAATGGCTTCGCCGGAACTATATCCAGGCGCAGCTTGCCCACTGATTTCTGAAGCATTGTACATGTTATGACGTGTAATTTCCGATAAGCCATAAACCTTTTCCATCTTCATAAAAGCGGCAAACGGAACCATTTCATCACGATCATTTTTAACATAAAGCTTCAGGATATCTTCCGGCAAAGCCCTGTATTGAGGCAAGGCCTGTACAATCACTTTATATTGCCTGTCGTATTTTATAAAGCTGGTTTCATAATTACTTCCTACAAAAGTAGAAAGTGTGTTCATTGCATTATCAATGGTTACTCCTTTTTGCTGCGCGATATCATTATCAATTTTGAGCATGTATTGCGGGAAACTTGCGCTGTAGAACGTAAATACAGATGATAATTCTTTACGTTTATTCAACTCTTTCACAAAATCGTTGCCAACCGTTTCCATTTTTTTGTAGTCGCCACTACCTGCCTTATCTAACAGACGAAGTTCGAAACCTCCTGCTGCACCATAACCAGGCACTGCCGGCGGTTGGAAAAATTCGATAGTTGCGCCAGGAATTGATTTTGATTTTTCCTCAAGTTCATTGATAATTTCCTGTGCAGATTCTTTGCGTTCATCCCAGTCTTTCAAATTGATTAGACACGTACCAGAGTTTGAACCAGTACCTTCAGACAGGATTTCATAACCTGCTAAAGAGGAGACAGATTTAACGCCATCAATATCCTCACACATTCTCTGAAGTTTCTCTGCAATCTGATCGGTACGTTCTAACGTTGATCCCGGAGGCGTTTGAATAATGGCATAAACCATTCCCTGATCTTCATTTGGAATAAAACCAGATGGTACGCTTCCACTTAATCCCCAGATCCCCAAACAGAACACAATCAGCACAACGAAAGTAAGTAGCCTACGGCTCACCACTTTGCTTAACGCCCATTCATACTTACCAGAAAGTTTTGCAAAACCCCGGTTAAAACTATCCAGGAATTTATCTACAATACTTTTCTTCTTGGCATGGCCATGGCTGTTTTTCAACATGATGGCACACAAAGCTGGTGTAAGTGTTAGCGCCACAATACCCGAAAGGATGATTGCTGTTGCCATGGTGATCGAAAACTGCCTGTAGAAAATCCCCACCGGACCAGACATAAAGGCTACCGGAATAAATACCGATGCCATTAAAAAGGTAATTGCAATAATCGCCCCGCCAATTTCTTTCATTGCTTCTTGCGTGGCTTTGATTACTGAAAGTTTTGGATCGAGTTCCATCTTGGCATGCACCGCCTCAATTACCACAATCGCATCATCCACTACCACACCAATCGCCAATACCAAAGCAAACAGGGTGATCAGGTTCAGCGTTATTCCAAAGAATTGCATAAAAACAAACGTTCCAATTAAGGATACCGGAACGGCAATGGCAGGAATTAAAGTTGAGCGCCAATCGCCAAGAAACAGAAACACGACTAAACCCACCAGAATAAATGCTTCCACTAAAGTGTGAACTACCTTCTCTATGGATGCATCAAGAAATTTAGAAACGTCATAACTGACCTCGTAATCCAACCCCTTCGGGAAAGAGCTTCCCTTAATCTCGGCCATTTTAGCTTTTACATCTTTAATAACCTGACTTGCATTACTCCCGTAGGATTGTTTTAACACGATTGCTGCAGATGCTTTTCCATTTAAAGTAGAGTATAAATTATATGCAGAGCTACTAAAATCTACATCTGCCACATCTTTCAGGCGTAATAACTCTCCATTTGGATTAGACCTTACAATAATGTTTTCATAACCTTCTTTGGTATTGAAACGGCCGGAATATTTTAATACATACTCAAATGCCTGAGATCTTTTTCCAGAACTTTCACCTGTTTTACCTGGTGAAGCTTCTAAACTTTGCTCATCGAGCGATTTCATTACCTCATCAACAGAAATTTTATAAGCCTGCATGCGATCTGGTTTCAACCAAATCCTCATGGCATAATCCCTGTCGCCCAAAATATCTGCGAAGCCCACTCCGTCAATCCTTTTCAGTTCAGAAAGCAGGTTGATATCGGCAAAATTGTAAAGGAAATTCTGGTTCATTTTAGGATCCTTACTATACAAGTTGATGTACATCAACATGCTGGATTCTTCACGACTGATTTTAACCCCTTCGCGAATTACCAGAGGAGGAAGCTTATTGGTTACCGCAGCAACGCGGTTTTGAACATTTAATGTAGCCTGATTGGGATCTGTACCCAGGTTAAAAACCACTTTAATAGAGGCCTCACCATCATTACCCGCATCAGAGGCAATATATTTCATTCCCGGTACGCCGTTAAGGGCACGCTCCAGTGGAATGACAACAGATTTAATCAGTAATTCGTTGTTTGCGCCAGGATATTCTGCTACAATATTAACTTTTGGTGGTGAAATAGATGGGAACTGCGTAACCGGAAGATAACTTATTGCTAAGACTCCTAAAAACACAATAACCAGCGATATAACGATAGAAAGGACAGGCCTTTGTATGAACTTGCTAAACATAAAATAAGTTTTGAGGTGTAATTACTCTGTTTTCAATCTTAATGTGTTGAGCACATCTTGCGGTTTCTGAAACTTAAAGCTGATCTTATCATCCTCTTTAACTTTTTGCACACCTTCGAGCACGATTTTATCCCCAAGGGTTAAACCATCGCCAATAATATACAAATCCGGCAATTCCCCTTTAATGGTAATGGCTCTGGAATGCACCTTATTTCTATTGTCAACCACAAAAACATAGGTTTTATCCTGGATCTCGTAAGTTGCTTTTTGAGGGATAACCAATGCATTTTTCAAGGGAACAAGCATTTGAATCTTTCCGGTTTCACCATTTCTAAGTAGATTATCGGCGTTATTGAAGCGGGCCCTGAAGGCGATGTTTCCGGTTTCACTGTCGAATTCACTTTCAATTAGCTCCACTTTACCTTTAGATTTCAGCAACTCACCATTTGCCAGAAGCAAACTCACTTCTTGCTGGCCTTTCGCTTTAACTGCTGATTGATAATTTAAATATTCAGGTTCTGAAACATTGAAGTAAGAGAACACCTGGCTGTTATCGGATAAGCTCGTTAACAAAGCACCTTCTTCTACCATACTTCCTAGTTTTAAAGGAATTCTATCAATCGTACCATCAAACGGTGCCCTGATTTCGGTAAAATCCAAATGCATTTTAGCCATCGCTGTTTCGGCGTTGGCCGATTGCAATTTAGCCTTCGCCATCGCTAACTCGTTTTTAGAAACGACGTTTTTATCAGTCAGCAATTTTGTATTTTGAAGTTCTATTTCTGCTGATTTTGTTTCCGCCTGTGCTTTCAATAATTCTGCCTGAAGCATTTTAGGCATAATTCTAAATAATACCTGTCCGGCATGCACATGCTGACCTTCATCTACATAAATATTTTGTAAATAACCTTTTTCCTGTCCGCGGATTTCGATGTTCCTCACCGATTTAATCTGTGAGACATACTCTTTTGTAAAAGACGTGTCGATTTTTAATGGCGAAGTAACCGCATAGGTAACTGCTTCTTCTTTTTCCTCTTTTTTTGAAGTACAACCTGTTACGTAAAGCAAAGCACTCAAAGCGAGGCACATTACATTTCTTTTCATTGTGTTTTTTTGAATAGTTTATCTGATTTTTATCTATCTGATTAATTTGAGGGAAATTAATTTCAGATGACCGCGGTGTTTTGACACCGTCGCCTTCCGTAGATTAGCATACCCTATTTGATTAATACTGGTACGAAATAACTACAGATTTATGAAGTTATAATGAAGTTGACCTTCAGGTTGAAGAAATGGATTCTGCTATTAAGATAAGAAGCTTAAGAATTGAGTTTCAGTTAGCCGCAAAGAGGGCAAAGGTTTTCTCTAAGAACGCAAAGCAGGATGGCAGGAAGCAACCCAATTGACAGCGTAACTAGATTAGAATTATCAACTTACGAAATTTCAAAAGGCTGTGCGCTGAAGAATTTCGCAAGTTTTAAAGATAGTACCATAAAACTTTTGAAGTGTTTCCCCGGCAAAGGCCACCAAAACTTCTCAAGTTGATCGTCATTACAGATTTAGTTAAAAAAAGCCTGATCTATTCGATTTTTCCATAAAATGATGCGGTTGTCAGGAAACGCTAAGGCCAGATTCTAAGGTTGTATCCGGATGCCAAAACCCATGCTAGAGATACCAACATCATTCTTGAATTTAAGATGATAACGTTTTACGCATCATAATATCAGTTTGCTCATCATCACCCATTTTAAAAATGTGCCGATCAAAAGCGATAAAACCATTCTTTTCATAAAACCTGATCGCTCTTGGGTTTTCTTCCCAAACGCCCAGCCATATAGTATCTTTCTTTAATTGTTCGGCGGTAACCACGGCCAGTTCGTAAAGCATTTGGCCAACCTTTTTACCATGGTGACTCGATTTGACATAAATCCGTTCGATTTCTAAAGCGGTATTTCCCTGGTCTTCCGTTTGTGCAGCGCCAACATTCACTTTTAAATAACCTACCGGCAAACTTTCATCCCATGCAATGAAAAACATGGATTCATCAATATTTAGTTCGCTTTTAACTTTTTCATCACTAAAATTCTCATCGAGATATTTTTGCATATCCTCTTTTGTATTGCTCCCGGAGAAAGTTTCGTAAAAAGTTTCTTTACCAATTTGTTGAATTGTACTAATGCTTTCAACCGTAGCTGCAGTAATTTTGATATGCTCCATGTTATTAAATTCAGTTTTCAAACTTATATAATCCTCCGCTATCCACCTTTAACATTTGTTAAATAATTTTTCAGCTAATTTAATAAAGGTATTTTTCTGATATTAATAATGAAACCCTTCCATAAATCACAAACAAGCCTGTTCTATTTTTTGTTAAACTTAATCTAATCCATGATAGATATGAAAGAAGAACGCCCATACATAACCTGCCTGATGATGACTTCAGTTGACGGAAAAATCCTTGGAGAAAAATGGGGAAACAGCGAAAAAATGGAAATTCTGAGGGGGAAATTTGAACAAATCCATGAAGAAATTGGCACTAAAGCCTGGATTGTTGGCCGTACTACAATGGAAAAAGACTTTACCGATTTTGAAACGCCAATTATAAATGAAGAACATTCACCTATCGATCGCAATGATTATGTAGGAAAACATGATGGTTCCGGGAGGTTCGCTATTGCTCTAGACGGAAAAGCTAAGCTTGGCTGGCTCGAATCGACTATGCACGGCGATCATGTGATTACGATTTTAACTGAGCAGGTGTCAGACGGTTATCTTGCCCATCTGCAGGATATTGGCCTTTCCTATATATTCGCCGGAAAAGATGAAATTGATTTAACCGTTGCCTTAAATAAACTGCATAGCTTGTTCGGAATTGAAAAGCTGATGCTGGAAGGTGGCGCGCGGATTAATGGCAGCTTTTTGCAGGCTGGATTAATCGACGAACTTCATCAATTATTGTTGCCCATTGCAGATGGTGGAACGGAAACCTCATCAATTTTTGAAATTGATCCTAAGGATAAAACAAACGGTGCAACCTTAATGAAACTTAAAAACGTAAAGCAAATCGAGGATGATGTACTGTGGCTCACCTATACATTCTAGTTATTTAATTAAAAATTATGACTAACTATAATAGAATCAAAGAGTCAGCGTTCCACTTTTATACTTTAATGCCAGATACCACCTTATCAATCAGATCATTGTCAACCAAAAAAATATTAATCTTTAATGTATAGATATCTAAGGAGTTTCTTCCTGCTTACGCTCAGTTTAATTTTCTTCAGCACAAATCTCGCACTTGCCAGTAATGAAAAAGGTTTATTAACATCCAAACATGTTGCTGTAACTGGCGGACGGGTGGCAGGATCGGTTACTAATGATGGCGTTTTGTCTTTTCGGGGAATTCCTTATGCAGCTGCTCCTGTGGGAAAACTGCGCTGGAAAGCGCCACAACCTCCCCTACCCTGGAAAGGCGTTAAAAGTGCAGATGATTTTGGACCGCGGCCAGTTCAGGAATCCAATCTTTTGTATGAGTTTCGATCAACGGAAATGAGCGAAGATTGTCTGTATTTAAATGTATGGACTTCCGCTCAATCCAATCAGGAGAAACGCCCCGTTTACGTATTTATCCACGGCGGTTCTTTCATTCATGGCGATGGTTCACAGCCTGCTTATGATGGTGCAAGTATGGCAAAACAAGGGGTGGTTTATGTATCTATCAATTATCGGCTGGGTGTTTTCGGGTTTATGTCGCACCCGGAACTAAGCAAAGAATCTGGTTATGGTGGCTCTGGAAATTATGGATTATTAGACCAGGTAGCTGCTTTAGCATGGATTAAGAAAAACATCAGTCAGTTTGGTGGTGATCCGAGCCGCGTAACTATTGGAGGCGAATCTGTTGGTGCACAATCGGTAAGTGCGCATATGGTTTCTCCGCTTTCACGGGGTTTATTTGCTGGCGCAGTTGCAGAAAGTGGTTCTTTAATTGATGTTCGCGCTTTAGTGCTTCCTCTAGAAAAATCAGAAAAACTGGGAACAGAATTAGCCAGTTTTGCTAAAACAAATTCTATTGCAGATATGCGCTCGATGACTGCAGAAAAGCTGTTAAAATTAGTAGAAAAAGGGAATCCACGTCGTTTTAAACCCGTTATTGATGGCTATTTCCTCAAAGAAAACCCTGAAAAAACATTTATCTCCGGCCAGCAGGCAAATGTTCCGCTATTAATTGGATGGAATGCACAGGAAGTTCCTGCAGCTGCTTTATTCCGGCTTCGCCGGATTAACACTAAGAACTACCAGGCTGCTGTTGAAAAGATTTACAAAGAGAAAGCTGCTGATGTTTTAGCCCTCTATCCTGCCGCTACAGATGCAGAGGTAAGAAAAGCATCGAGTGAATTTATGAGTGATAGATTGATTAATTACAGTAGCTGGAAATTTGCTGAATTGCATGCCAGGCAAAAATCCGCTCCGGTTTACAGATATCTTTTCGCTCATCCCCATCCTGGCCTCAATCAACGAACCATTAGAGAGGGAAACGCTTTCCAGGTATTGATCAAAAAAATGCTCAATAAAGTAATTACCGGCACTTCCTTTCATGCATCTGAAATTGAATATGCACTAGGTAATCTTGATGTTCAGGATAATTACGACTGGAAAACGGAAGATTACAAGGTTTCAAAACAAATGCAAAGCTATTTTGTCAATTTTATTAAAAATGGAAATCCGAACGGCCCGGGGATAGATGAAATTCAACTTACCAACTGGCCTGCTTATCAACAGGGTGGTAAAGGTGCGTTTTTGAAAATAGCGGGAAACAGCAGCGCAGAAACAGATGCTAACAACGAGCGTTATTTGTTTTTTCAGAACCTGGAAGAGACAGACTGAAGTGATTTCGAATAATTAACCACAGATAAAAAGGATGAACACAGATATAAAATCCGTGTTTATCGGTGTCCATCTGTGGTAAAAATTCCTTAACTTAACAGCATTGGGCTTCCTTCAAAAGAGACATTTGTAATCCCCCTCCTCCGCAAGGGTGCCCAAAGGGCGAAGTGGTTAAATATTATTAATCAAAATTTAATAATCGGGTTTTCCATATCATGATACAGCAGCACCGTCCATTGTTGTTGCTTCCCTTCTTCCTCCCACTTTTGACGTGCTTCAAGTGCTTTTCTGCCATCAAAATCATTTTTAAAAGCTACCTGGAATTTAAGGTAGTTTCTTTGTGGTAAATTGTCAGCACCGTAAAAAGTGATTTCTTCATTTTCTTTAATCCAAAATACCTGATGGTTAGGTGTATGTCCGCCAGAAACTTGATAGGAAATTTCGTCGGTAATTTCTCCCTCATTATCATTGAGCAGCGTAACATTTGGCAGCAAAGCCAGCTGTTCCAGCATTTCTGGCCGATAGGATGGATTTCCCTCTTTTGCAAGGGCGAAATCTAACTCACGCTGTTGGATATAAATGGTTGCTTGAGGAAAACTACTAATGAATTTCCCTTCTGAAAAATACCCGAGACCATCAATATGATCTTTATGCAAATGCGAAATGAGGACTTTCGTAACCTGATCAGCTTCAACATTTTCATCTTTTAAACGCTGGCAAACCGGTGGTACTTCGCCCTGGTTTAAATTGATTCCCGTATCTAAAAGAATTACATCCTTTTTGGTGGTAACCAAAAAAGGTTGAATGGCTACCTTTGCCCCCGATCCTGTGAATGAAGAATCAATTAACGAAAATTTTTTACTTTTATTAACAGTGTAGTTTCCCAGTGTCAGTGCAATTACGCTCATTTTGCTTTTTGTTTTCTAATGGCAAATCTGGCAATAATTTGTAATATTCTAACAACTTTAAACACATCTGGTTTAAAAGAATAAGCTTTGACAACTTAATAGTCCACTTGATATAGAGTTATCAAAGCTGAATGAGATCTGCTGCAACCCATACATTACACCAATATGTCATCTTTTATTGCCATATAATCTACCTTCCCATTTGGCGTAAGCGGAATGCTATCCAAAAGATGTGTTTTTACACATGCCGGATGAATTTTCACCTGTTCAAAAAGCAACTGTTTAACGAGTTTACCATCAATTTTATCGGATGTATAGGCCACAACCATATGCTTATCTTCCTCGCCAATGCAAACAAACCGTTCATTGTCAAACTTTTCGATTAAGATTCGCTCAATCTCATCCAGATTTATCCTCACACCAAATAGCTTGATGAACCTTTTACTCCTGCCCGTGATGTAAAAAAAGCCATCTTCATCTGCTCTGGCAAGATCGCCGGTTAACAACATATCTTCCTGTTGGTAGGTTGTCAAATCTTCAGCTTTAGTTGCATATCCGCCGAAAATATTGGGCCCGTAATATCTCAATTCCCCGGAGCTTGGATCAATATCCAATCTCCCATTTTTGATCGGCTTCCCAATTGACCCCAATTTATCCAACAAATATTCCGGTGGTAAATAAGAGATTCTTGCCGTGGCTTCTGTCTGTCCGTACATGGAAAAGAAGGAAATTTCGTTTTGCTCAGCATATTGCGCAAATGCCGTTAAAACCGAGTCATTCAGCCGCCCGCCCGCCTGTGTTAAGTAACGCAATGATGGATAAGATTTTGCTAAAAATCCGATTCGTTGCAACATCTCATAAACATACGGAACTCCAGCTAATGAGGTATAACCAAACTGATCAAATTCTTCCCAAAATTCCTTTTCCATAATGGTTTTGTTGGTGCAAACAATAGTTCCGCCAGCAATAGCATTACTGGTAAAAACGGAAAATCCGTAAGAGTAAAACAGCGGTAGATTAAGTGGCGTTACATCAGATGGGGTTACAGGCAAATAATCTACAATAGATAAGGCATTGCTCACTATATTTTGCTCCAAGAGCTTTACAAATTTTGGAGAACCTGTACTTCCTGAAGTATTGATTAATAATTTTAGCTGTGGATGAACTTGCGTTTTGGCCGCTGCTACTTGTCTGAATAATTGATGTTGAGGCCCTGCATCAACCGAAAAACAACCCTTAATTGCTCCCCGTAATGGATCATAAATATAGTATGGTTGATAATGTTGTTCAAGATTCGTCTTATAATCCTCATTTAATGTTGGACTTAACAAAGCGATCGTAAAATCACCCCTTAAAAAGTTAAGCAGAACCTCAACAGATTTCAGTTGATTATCGAGGTAAAGGAATACCAGCCCGGAAGTTTGATCTATCGCTAAAGATTCATGAAAATCTTTAGGCGTATATGAAAGGCCAGTGGAAGAATCAATATACTTTAAGGCATCGTTATTTAAAATCAGGTCGTAAAGTGGAAGTATCTTTGTCATAGGTAGATTGTGATCAGTTAAAGGGGATGTGAAGTTTGGTCAGCACTTGTTTCACATTGACGAAGCTCGACATTTCCAATACATCTTCTATAGCGATAGTCAGGCTGAAGGTCGTTTCAATGGCTTCTACAAGAAACATGTGCGATACGGAATCCCATTCTGAAATTCCCTGATATTTTAATTCTTCAGTCGCCTGATCAATTGGGATTGATAGCGCTTCAGAAAATGCATGTTTTAATTTTTCCAGGTTGTTCATATGTAGTAGTTTAAGGTTTTTCTCTTGTCAGAAAGGTTTAAATTTTAACAGTTTTCCATCTTCCCATTTTAAAAACGGCCACACAGCTGCAGGAAAGTACAATTTCGGAGATCAAAATGGCCAGAAAAATCCCCTTTGGGCCCCACTGGAAGTAGATTCCAAGAAGATAAGATAGCGGTAACTGAATAATGTAAAACATCAGAATATATAGTAAGGTTACCGTATTTACGTTTCCTGCAGCGTTAAGGGCTCTGGAAATAACCATGGTGTAACCGAAGAAGAAAAAAGCTATTGACATGTATTGCAGATACTCAGAAGCGTAAGTCAGCACCGCTGTTTCATGAGTAAAAAAGCTGGCGACAGATTTGGCATAAAACAGCAGAAAAATTGCAATGCTACCCAAATAGCACATATTAAATACACCTGTTTTCCAGATCGATGCCTCTGCCCTTTCAGGTTGTCTGGCACCAAGATTCTGCCCGGTAAGTACGCCTGCCGCATTTGCAATTCCGTAGGCCGGCAACACGCTAAACATAATAATCCGGTTGGCGATGATATAACCGGCCAGTACACTTTCACCGAGCTTAGCCACGATAACGATCATGATAAACCTGCTGGAAGAAGGTATGAGATATTGTACCATACCAGCGGTAGCAAGCTTAAGAAGCCGTTTCATTAATGAGGGAACCATCACCAGCTGTTTCCGGGAGATTACTATTCGCTTATTGCCTTTCATCAGGTACCATACCTGGTAAGCTACACTAAATACATTGGCGGTAACCATGGCAATAGCGGCACCGAGTAAACCAAAAGCAGGAATTGGCCCTAAGCCAAAAATGAGGATGGCGCACAAACAGCCATTAAGCACGTTAGAAAAAGCTAACGTGCGCATGGCCATCGAGGCATCTCCTGAGCCGCGAAAAACTCCGTTGATCAGTATGCGCATAATCATAAATATGAGACCCGCGAACATGGTTTTCGAAAACACATTTCCATAGGCTATAAGACTATTGGAAGCACCTGCGAACTGCATAATCTGCTGATTGAAAATCAAGGCGATGCCACTGCAAATCAAGGATAAAATAATGCCAAGGTAAATTACCTGCATCGCCGCAAGACCTGCACTTTTCGGTTTCTGCTCTCCTACACGCCTGGAAATTACTGCTGTTGCAGCAATGCTCAGACCGGTAGCAACCGACTGGATCAGAATAATTACTGAGTTAGTGATGCCCACTACTGTAATTGCCCTTTCGCCCAGGCTACTCACAAAAAGCAGATCTACCAGCACAAAAAGCGATTCCATACTTAACTCCAGCATGGTGGGCACAGCGAGCAGAAAAGTTGCCCTGTTCACACTTCCAGAGGTGAAGTTTTTTTCAGTCCCCTGTAGGGCTATTCGAAATAAATCAAATAAATGGCGGATTCTAAGTAACACATTTTGGGGTTTAAAGGGTTAAATCAACAGCAGATTTGAGGTGGACCGGCAGGTCTGCAGCGCTGAAAGATTGAAATGCTATTCGCTGCTCAACCGCATAAACTATTCTTCCGGTAACTTGATTGATGATTTGAGAATTCCGGTAAGCCCCCATTCCAAGGTCGGGTGTAGAGATACCATGGGTATGTAATTCGGCATTCTGCACAAAAATTTCATTACAGGTTTCATCAATCGTATAGTTTCTACGCACATCATAGTTCCCGTCATCCAGGCGCCTGATTCGATCCGAAATACCAGTTAAAAAATCTGGCTCTACATACTTATAACCGGTGGCAAGGATCACCGCATCGGTATTGATGTCAAAAGTTTCCCCTTGCTCTACCTGTAAAAAGGTAAGTAAATAAGATTCATCTTCCTCCTGAATATCGTTTAATCGGGCATTGGCCATTAATACTACTTTATGGGCTTCGTCATTAAGACCCATGGCGTACAAACTGTTATAAATTTGATTGATCAGGTCTGCATTTATGCCCTTAAACAAAATGCTCTGCCGGGAAAGCACATATTTCCGTTGCACTTCAGGTAGGTTATGAAAATAATCAATGTAATCTGGCGAAGTAAGTTCGAGCGTTAATTTGGTGTGGTTTTCTAATGGAAAAAAACGTTCTGACCGCGTAAACCAGTTCAATTTCATGCCCTTTTTAACTTCAGGCAATAAATCCTGAAAAATCTCTGCTGCGCTTTGGCCGGAACCAATAATGGTGACCGATTGCTTTTGGACTAAACGATCCTTATGGTTAAGGTATTGAGAAGTGTGGATTACATCTTTAAGCGACTTTTCTTTAATGGCTGCCGGAATATATGGGCTTGTCCCTGTACCCAAAACCAATTTGTAAGTTTGCCAGGTATTGGTTTCTCCAGAACGTGTATCCCGGGCAGTTACCCTATAAACGGCGTCTTCATAAGTTACCGAAACCACTTGCCTGGAAAATAAACAATTGTTCAGTTGCCCTAACACCCATTTACAATAAGCATTATATTCCTTCCGGAAAATAAAAAAATTCTCCCGGATATAAAATTTGTAGAGGCGACCAGTGAGTTTCATATAGTTCAGAAAACTGTATTGACTGGCTGGATCAGCCATCGTCACCAGGTCGGCCATAAAAGGAACCTGTAGGGTTACTTCATCCAGCATTAAACCAGGATGCCAGTTAAATTCATCAGACTGATCAAGAAAAAGGGTATCAAGATCTGCTATAGGTGCCGATAAGGCAGCAAGGCCGAGGTTAAACGGACCAATTCCAATCCCGATGATATCGTAAATTTTAGTTGTTTTCATTAATAAATGATTTAGGTGAATGATGTTGATTCTGCGGAAATTTCTCCCAATACCACTCCCGCAAGCAGAAATTGAGGTATGCTTTTTTATGCGGCATCTCGATGATATGCTGCAGCTTAAAACCTACCTGTACCTTATTCATGAGTGCTGCCCGCGATTCTACGGAACCTTCTCCAACCAATCTGCCTACTTCCGGTTGCATAAAAAGCCACTCTACAATGCTGCGCGTAATGAGCGACGGAAATTTCTTTTGCTTATCTGTCGGAGCAATGAATAAATGTGTACCGTAATCGGAAGGTGCAACGTCGTAATGGTCGCCGAGAATATCTCTTGTAGCCCAATAGACCTCGAAATTGAAAGTTGCTTCTCCATTTACTTCGCCGATATAACTATGCGAAGTTCCGGCTGCCAATAAGGTTCGATAAAAATCCTCGAGCGCCTTCATGGACCAGTCCATTTTCCAGATTGCTTTGGCATGGTCTGCGTGGAACCACTCATAAACCATAGGCAGGTCTTTTTCCAAATCAAACGGCCTGATTTTGATAGTGACTTTCTCCTGATCAAAGTAACGATGAAAAACATGTGCAGTTGAAGATGGAGCGAGCAGTTTAGAACTATAATAGTATAGCTGTAGCGGATTAAAAACTGATCGCATATAATTCCCTGCACAATTGAAAAGTTCTCCTTTAATCTCCATATGCCGCCGTTGAAGCAGGTTTTTAACGCCCTCATTTTGTTCTTCCTGCACAATAGATTTTAAATGGAGGTAAACAGACTTCATCAATTCCCGCTCTTTCAGAATTTTATGGCTTCCCATAAGACTTCCCAGCTGGAAAACCTCATCAAGCTCAAATTGAGGCGATGAACAATCACTTATTCCTTTCAAATGCTGTTGAAACCAAGGCATTGCTAAATCACTATAGAGTAATTGATGTCCTGTTTGTTTTCCTTTAAACCGCTCTATAAAAGCAGCAAATTTAACTTCCAAATTAGTTTGACAGGTAATCTTCTGCCGGGCAAACGCCAAGGCATGTGATAATAGCAAATCACGATTGATCGGCTGCCATTGTGGATAAAGAACCTGGACTTCAGCAGTTGCTAAATCTAAAAAATAAGCCACATCCAGATCGGTCACTTCGTCTTGTTCCACGTTAATTGCAAATCCCGGAAATTGAAAAATATGGTTTCCAATATCACTGAAATAAACCAGCGGGATAAAGACTTCCGCTCCATTGGTGGGAAAGCTAATTTTCAGGTGCAAATCCAATTTGCTTGCTTTTAGCGCTTTTGCTAGTTCCTTGTGGTGTTTCGGAATTCCAATATATCGTGTACAGCTACCGAACTCCAAACAGAATTGATTTACAATTGCAGTAAAAATCCGGTTGTCTCCCTCAGGAATTAGCCTACTATTGTGCTGGATATGCTGCTCCATAATTTTTGATGGTGCTTAAAATATGCTGAATATCACAGATCGTAGTAATGGGATTGAAGATGGTAAACTTCAGGAAGAAATGATCATCTACTTTTGTACTGGCCACCAATACCTCACCTGTTTTGAACATTTCCTTCTTGATGTACTGATTTACGGCACAAAGACTCACCCCTGATTGATGGAATGGCTTATACCTAAAAACCAGGACACTGATATCAGAAGTACTCAACAATTCCAGTTCAGGATCGACATCAATGATAGTGGCTGCTTCCCTTGCGGTAGCGATTATGGTATCCATGTAGTGTCCAAGTTTACTTCTGCCCAACAACCTGAGGGTAAACCATAATTTAAGGGCATCGAATCTTCGGGTACTTTGTGTAATCGATTTATTAATTTGTGCAGGATACTCTTCGTAATCCTGTTCCTTAGGATTTAGGTAATCTGCATGATGCCTGATGATCTCCAGTGAAATTTTATCGCGAACAATAAATGCGCTACTGCTAATGGGCTGAAAGAACGACTTATGGTAATCTACAGTAACGGAATCTGCCTTTTCGATACCGGCCAATAAATGCCTGTGCTGATCTGTAAGCAGTAAACCGCAACCATATGCTGCGTCTACATGCATCCATATTTTATATTTAGCCGCTAAATCACTGATGGCTTCAAGAGGATCAACATTTCCAAAGTCGGTGCTCCCGGCCGTAGCCACAATTGCAAAGGGTATATTGCCACGTTCGCGCTCTCTCAATATTGCTTTTTCAAGTGCATCTGCCTTCATTCTGAACCGGCTATCAGTTTCGACCTGAATTACCCCCTGCTCTCCCAAACCTAAAAGTGAAGCATTTTTAAGGTTGCTGAAATGCGATTTATCAGAAACAAAAACCCTGAAACGAGCCGCTTCGGGAGGGTTTCCTTTCACTTTTATATTGTGGTTTAACCGGTTTTGTGAGTAACAATCCCGGGCAAGTAACAGCCCCATCAGGTTACTTTGAGATCCGCCACCGGTAAAAACGCCATCTGCCTGCTCACTGAAACCAATCTGCTCAGCAGTCCAGTTGATTAGTCTTCGCTCCATTAAGGTTCCGCCTGCACTTTGGTCCCAGGTATCCTGCGAAGAATTGATTGCGCTAATGAGAACCTCTGCAGCAAGTGCGGGAATTACCACCGGGCAATTCAGATGAGCAATGTAATTTGGAAGATGAAATGCAGTAGCATGATCGACATACAACTCCTGAACTTCCTGAAACAATGCATCATAATCTGTTAAAGGAATATCTAACTCAATCTTTTTAAACTGCTCGCCCAGCTGAATCGGCGTAATGCCACTGAATGGTTTTTGCTGCTGATTTAGAAATTTGACAACCATTGCCTTGGCCTGGTCTATAGCCTCGCTATAAGAATCGGCTGTATGTTGACTAAAAAGGTCTTGAAAATGAGATGTTTCGACCATAACATTCGAGGTCTGATCTGCAATGAGATCGGAATAAGGTATATTTTTCATAGTATTAGGTGGTTTTTAGGTTAGGAGCGCCAGGTTATTTTTTGCTCAATAGGTGTCCGTTTCTTTTGAACATGCACCGTTGCATCATTAGTATAGCCCATGAAAAACAAGCCAAGCGACTGCTCATTTTCAGCCAGGCCAAGCGTTTTAACATAATCTATAGCAGAGCCGCCGGTTGCCCAGTAAGAAGCAATGTTAAAAGAAGTGGCACTAATTGCCATATTTTGTACTGCACAAGATATGGCAGCAAGTTCTTCCCATTCGGGAATATTCACCTTCTTGCTTTTAACAAAAATGATTGCAACCATACAAGCCGCTTTCAGCGGATAGTTTTTTAGGTAATTGTATTTCGCAAGCTTCTTTTCGGCATCAGGTATATCCTGATACAAGTGCTGATAATATGACCCCATATACATACCATATGTAATCAACTGACGATCAGTCAAAACGACGAATCGCCAGGGTTCGGACATTTTATGGGTTGGTGCCCAGGTTGCGTTGGTAAGAATTTCTAGTAGTTCTGCCTCCGGAATGGTGCCTTCCTGATATTGATCAGCGTAGATACTGCGCCTTTTTCGAATGTAACGGGTCACAACTTCGCAATCCCGATGCGGTTCCGTAACCGTAAAATTAATCTCTTTTCTCATAGTAAATGGAGGATTTTCGTTCGCTAAAAAATAAATAAGAAATAATTGTTGGTATTTGGACTAAATAAAAATAGATTTGCTCACACCAATGCTTATTTAGACTAATTAAAGATAATGGCAAATGTAAATGTTCTGATGATTAAAACAATAAATATTTTAATAATCGACATAAAAAATTAATAAAGTACTCTATATCAACATACTATTGATATTTCAAGTGATCATTACCAGTGCCTCCATTAACCAAATACCTATAACCTCTACCTAAAAAACCTATTACAATGGAATTGAAAAACGAAGAATTAAACCGGCAACTACCTCCAATGTCTCCCTTAATTATTGAGGTTTTACCCATCGAGCGTGCCATTATTAAGAGTTCAGCCCGGCAATTACAGCAAGAATTCGGGCATTATGAGTCGCCCGAATACATCGCATCCCTACACCTCAATGCTTATGCATTATTACCCGAACGGATTGCCGCTTTGCTTAGTAAGCTCAGCAACGATTTTTCAAGCAATCAATACGGCGCTATTGTTTTTAAAGGTCTGGTTGATGTAGATCAGGAAGCTTTAGGTCCAACGCCAGCATCATGGAAAGAATCTGATGATAACAAACTGAATTCATATGGATTTATTTCCTCTTTGCTTCATGGTGCTGTTCCTTCCAAACCTGTTCAGTATTATGTGCAGCGCAAAGGCGGGGGCATCTTGCATGCCATTATCCCGGAAGAAAACATGTCTTTCTCTCAAACCGGAGCGGGCTCAAAAACCGATCTTTTTGTACATACCGAAGATGCATTTTTATATCATCCTGCAGATTTTCTAAGCTTTTTATACCTTAGAAATGAAGAGCGGGTAAATTCTACTTTATATTCCATCCGGTCTCATGGGGAACCAGATGAGCAAATGAAAGCCCTTTTCAGAAACATTTATAAGTGCCCCAAAGATGCTAATTTCGATGTTGAGGAAGCGTTGGGAACGCAAGAAACTACTTCCGTTTTATATGGAAATGCTAAGCGCCCTTTCATCCGGTTTGATGCCGCAGAACAGATTTATAATGAGCAGGCTGATCAGACACCCGAGGCTCTTGACATTTTAAAACAGTTCTGGGCTAAAGCCAAACTGCTTATCTACGACCAGTTTATACCCAATGCGGGCGACTTAATTTTTGTGAATAATCATTTGTGTGCCCACGGCAGAACAGCTTTTAAGGCTGGCGTTAAAGCAGTTGATGGGAAAATTATACCCTGCGAAAGGAGGCAGATGCTCCGCATGATGAGTAAAAGCAGCTTGATTCACATGCAATCTCTTGCGCACCCTGAAAATCCTTTTCTGATTATGGAAGATCACTATGGCAAAGTAGTCGCAACACATTAATTCCCCGAAAATTTAACCTATGCAAACACAACCTGACATGAATAACACTAAAAATAATCAGTTATCGCCCGAAACTGCCATTGCCCATTTAGAACCACAAATATGGAAGAAGGTAAACCGCTTGCAATTGCGGAAAATGCTCTGTGAGTTTTCTCACGAACTACTCCTGGTACCGAAACTAAAGCGTATTCACGGCAAATGGGGATTATATACTTTAGCCACTGCCGATGCTGAAATAGAATATCAGTTTCTGGCACAGGTGCTTGGATTAGACCATTGGCACATTGATACCGATTCCATTACTAAAATTATCGATACAAAAATAGTGGAGTTGGATGCCATTGCTTTTATCATCGAATTTAAAAAAGACCTTGGTTTTACAGATGTCAATTTACCTACCTATCTGGAGGAGATTATCAGCTGCCTGTACGGAAGCGCCTATATGCATGTCAATGCGAAACTAACCGCTAAAGATTTAACTGCAGCAAGTTATGCCGATACGGAACATGCCATGATTGCCGGACACCCGTGTTTTATTGCAAATAGTGCCAGGATTGGTTTTGATGCCATCGATTACCAAAATTACAGCCCCGAAGCAGCCGCACCACTTTCCCTGATCTGGGTAGCCGGACATTTAGATTGTACAGAATTTACAAGCATTTCTCCACTCAGCTACCAGCAACTCCTTAAGCAGGAACTGGATGAAGAAACCCTTCGGTTATTTAATGATGAATTGATAAAGAAACACCTCGACCCTACATCCTACCTCTTCTTCCCCATCCATCCATGGCAATGGTTCAATAAACTTATCCATCTTTTTGCCCCTGATATTGCAGCTTCCAAACTGGTTTGCCTGGGCTATAGCAAAGATCATTATCTCCCTCAACAATCTGTACGCACCTTTTTTAACGTAAGCGATACCAGCCGATTTTATGTAAAATCTGCACTCTCTATTTTAAACATGGGTTTTATGAGAGGCCTTTCACCCTATTTTATGCGTACCACTCCAGCCATTAACGAATGGGTATCGGAAATTGTAAGTAACGATGCTTACCTGCAACAAAAAGGCTTTACGGTTTTGAAGGAGATTTCCACAGTCGGTTATACCAATCATCACATCGAAAAAGCTATAAAAGCTGATAGCCCCTATAAGAAAATGTTATCGACACTTTGGCGGGAAAGCCCAATGAATAAAATAGCACCTGGTGAACGTTTAATGACCATGGCCGCGCTTTTGCACGTTGATGCACATGGAAATGCGCTGTTACCGGAACTAATTAAAAGTTCTCCCCTGGATACCAAACAATGGCTGGAAAGCTACCTTCAATGTTATTTGAGTCCACTTTTACATTGTTTTTATTTCCATGACATGCGTTTTATGCCACATGGCGAAAACCTGATCCTGGTATTTAAGGATAACGTTCCGGTACGATCGATTATGAAAGACATTGGAGAAGAGATTGCTGTAGTTAATCAGCAAAAGGAATTGCCGGAAATTGTAAAAAGGATTATTATTCCCGTTCCTGAAGACCTGAAAATCCTATCCATTTTTACGCAGATTTTCGATTCCTTTTTCCGTTTTCTGAATCATATTCTGGTAGAACATGTGGCATTTCCTGAAGAACAGTTTTGGAGCCTGGTAGCCGATTGCATTACCGAATATCAGTGCGAATACCCCGAGCTTGAAGAGAAGTACCGCAAGTATGATCTGTTTGCTTTAGAAATTATCAAAACCTGTTCCAACCGGCTTCAGATGCAGAACAGTCAGAAAATGCTTGATGGTGCCAATCCATTCAAGAATCAAAAATTTGCCGGCATCTTAAAAAATCCTTTAACCGCCTACCAAATCAACCTTACGCAGAAATAATCTTCGCGAAACAAACCTATCAACCTTAACTCTGAAAAACATGAATATACCTACATTAGTTACACCAACCCAGGCATCTTTACACCTCGAAAAACCAATCTGGGATCAGGTAAACCGACTCCATCTTCGAAAAATAATTGCTGAATTCTCACACGAGCGGATCATTGTGCCTCAACATACTGCAGATAAAAATAACTGGGGACATTATGTATTAAGGGATAAAACGCAGGAGATTGCTTATACTTTCCGTGCAAAAATTCTCGCTTTAAACCATTGGTACATCGATACGAATACGCTGGAAAAACAAATAAATGGTGTTACAGCCGAAGTAGATGCAATCAGTTTCCTGATTGAATTTCAAGATGAGCTTGGTATCTCTGATGAATCATTTCCGGTTTACCTGGAAGAGGTTTGCAGCACGCTGAGCGGAAGTTCCTATCTGAATTTTTATGGTAAACCTAGATCCGCAGATTTGCTGACATCAGGTTATCAGCAAACTGAATCTACTATGACCGGGCATCCGCGGTTCATTGCCAATAATGGGCGAATTGGTTTTGATGCCAGCGACTACCGGAAATATGCTCCTGAAACAGCAGCACCTTTTTCTTTGATTTGGTTAGCCGGCCATGACAGTACCGCTGTATTTACGGCGATTTCTACTTTAGCGTACGAACAAGTAATTTCACAGGAACTCGGAGCAGAAAACTTGCAACGCTTTAATGATATCCTCTTCAGCAAAAACCTAAACCCAAAAGAATATTTCTTCATCCCGGTGCATCCATGGCAGTGGTTTAATAAGCTATCGAATATTTTTGCGGCCGATATCGCTACATTGAAACTGGTTTGCCTTGGATACAGCGATGATGAATACCTTCCGCAGCAATCTATCCGGACCTTTTTTAATGTAAGTAATCCAGAGAAATTTTATGTAAAAACTGCGCTTTCAGTGCTTAACATGGGTTATATCCGGGGTTTGTCTCCAAAATTTATGAAAACCAATCCACCCATTAATGAATGGATCTACAATTTGGTTGAGAACGACACCTACCTGCAGGCGAAGAAATTTCTGATTCTCAGAGAAATAGCCAGTGTAAGTTTTGCACATCAATATTATCAGACCGCAATCAGCGAAGACAGCCATTATAAAAAAATGCTCGCTTGTTTATGGAGGGAAAGCCCGGTGAGCAGGTTAAAGGATAACCAGCGACTGATTACCATGGCTGCATTGCTTCACATTGATAATAATGGAACCGCTTATTTGCCCACACTCATTCGCGCCTCCGGGTTAAGCACCTCAAACTGGCTAAAAGCTTACTTTGATTGTTACCTAAGTCCGCTGCTTCACTGCTTTTTTAAATGGGACATGGTGTTTATGCCACATGGCGAAAACTTGATTATGGTACTGGAAAGCCATATTCCTGTTCGGGCCATTATGAAAGATATTGGGGAGGAAGTGTCTTTGCTTAACACCTCACACCCCATCCCTGATGCAGCTTCGAGGCTGTCTGTAACCGTTCCGGAAACCGCTAAAACACTGCCATTATTTACACAAATTTTTGATTCCATTTTTAGATTTATTTCAGCCATTCTGGTGGAGCATGATGACTTCAGCGAAAACGAATTCTGGAAACTGGTTGCAACCTGTATTCTTGATTATCAGCGGGAACACCCTGAATTTAATAAAGACTATCAAAAATATGATTTGTTTATCGGCAAGTTTAGTCCCGATGCATTGAACAGGCTTCAGCTTAACAATAACCGCCAGCTGAGAAACCGGGCAAATCCATTTCAAGACCTTCTTTACATCGGAAATATGGAAAATCCAATCTACCCCTACCGACCCGAAACTTTTAACCAGGAAGAGGTTGATGATCAAAAAGAATAAATACAATTACATATAAACCATACATGATTATTATGAAACAATTTTGCCCTGCTCGTTCGGTTAGGATGAGTCAACGTTTAAACTTTTGGTCTTTAGTTACCGCAGTTTTTATACTGTGTATCACTTCATCAGCTGCAATGGCTAATTACAGCAGGCAGGAAAATGGATCTATCTCTGGGAAAATCACTACCAGCGACAAAAAACCTGCAGAATTTGCTACGGTTTCGCTGGAAGGATTAACAAATGTAAGTGTCGACAAATCCGGAGCCTATCAATTTAAAAATCTGACTGCCGGAACCTATACGCTAAAAGTGAGTTTTGTTGGTCAGCAGCCACAGGTTAAAACCATTGTACTTCAGGCAGGAGAAAACATTACAGCAGATTTCTCCTTCTCATCCACTGCTAAAGATT
>Ga0265798_10001476_pt1 | contig 36538 bp, 26 predicted proteins | sample P3T30metagenome_FD_192430 | JGI IMG/M metagenome (GOLD analysis project Ga0265798, IMG submission 192430) | Plant litter microbial communities from East Loma Ridge, Irvine, California - P3 T30 | ecosystem: Environmental > Terrestrial > Plant litter > Unclassified | place: USA: California...
AGTTCGGCGGTGGAAAGGTCATTCGCGATGGCATGGGCCAGGGCCAGCTGCTGGCCGCCGAAGTGGTCGACACGCTGATCACCAATGCCCTGATCATCGATCACTGGGGCATCGTCAAGGCCGACGTCGGCCTCAAGGACGGGCGCATCGCCGCGATCGGCAAAGCCGGCAACCCCGACATCCAGCCGGACGTGACCATCGCCATCGGCGCCAGCACCGAGGTCATCGCCGGCGAAGGCATGATCCTCACCGCTGGCGGCATCGACACCCACATCCACTTCATCTGCCCGCAGCAGATCGAAGAGGCGCTGATGAGCGGCGTCACCACCATGATCGGCGGCGGCACCGGGCCTGCCACCGGCACCAATGCGACCACCTGCACCTCGGGGCCGTGGCACATGGCGCGCATGCTCCAGGCCGCCGATGCCTTCGCCATGAACATCGGTTTCACCGGCAAGGGCAACGCCAGCCTGCCCGAGCCGCTGATAGAACAGGTCAAGGCCGGGGCCATCGGGCTCAAGCTGCACGAAGACTGGGGCACCACGCCGGCCGCCATCGATAATTGCCTGAGCGTGGCCGATCAATACGACGTGCAGGTTGCGATTCATACCGACACCCTCAACGAGTCGGGCTTCGTCGAGACCACCCTGGCTGCCTTCAAGGGGCGCACCATCCACACCTACCACACCGAAGGCGCCGGCGGCGGCCACGCTCCGGACATCATCAAGGCCTGCGGCTTTGCCAATGTACTGCCCAGCTCGACCAACCCGACCCGGCCGTTCACCCGCAACACCATCGACGAGCACCTCGACATGCTCATGGTCTGCCACCACCTGGACCCCAGCATCGCCGAGGACGTGGCCTTCGCAGAGAGCCGCATTCGCCGCGAAACCATTGCCGCCGAAGACATCCTGCACGACCTCGGCGCGTTTTCCATGATCAGCTCCGACAGCCAGGCCATGGGCCGGGTCGGCGAGGTGATCACACGCACCTGGCAGACCGCCGACAAGATGAAGAAACAGCGCGGCGCGCTGCCCGAGGACGCCGAGGGCAACGATAACTTCCGCGCCAAGCGCTACATTGCCAAGTACACGATCAACCCCGCCATCACCCACGGCATCAGCCATGAAGTGGGTTCGATCGAGGTCGGCAAATGGGCGGACCTGGTGCTCTGGCGGCCGGCGTTCTTCGGCGTCAAGCCGACCTTGATCCTCAAGGGTGGTGCCATCGCCGCCAGCCTCATGGGCGACGCCAACGCCTCGATCCCGACGCCGCAGCCCGTGCACTACCGGCCCATGTTCGCCAGTTTCGGTGGCTCGCGACACGCCACCAGCCTGACCTTCATCAGCCAGGCCGCGCTGGACGCTGGCGTGCCCGAGCAATTGGGCTTGAAGAAGCAGATCGCGGTGGTCAAGGGCTGTCGCTCGGTGCAAAAGACCGACCTGATCCACAACGGTTACCTGCCCGACATCGACGTCGACCCGCAGACCTACCAGGTCAAGGCCGATGGCGTGCTGCTGTGGTGCGAACCGGCGGATGTGCTGCCCATGGCGCAGCGCTATTTCCTGTTCTAAGAAGCCTGTTCTAAGAGGCCTGTTCTCAATGCGCCGTGCGACAAGGCTGTCCCGGACAGGGCCAGCCTAACTATGTAGGCCGTAACCCCCCGGCGGATTTTCTATGGTGCAGCTCCATTCGATCCAGGAGCTCCACCATGACCGGCGCCACCCCGCTATCGGCCGAAAACGTCAGTGCCATTGCCGACCGCTACTACGCGAACTTCCCTGACCTGCGCGAGTGCGCGCGGGACTGGGGCATCAAGTTGCTCAAGTTCCATACCCACCTGGATCTGGATCCGGACACCGTCTACTGGCACGACTTCGACAACGCCCAGAACAACCCACGCGCCTTTACCGGCCAGCAGCACATGGGTAAGCCCAAGGAAACGCTGACCGTCACGGAGCTGGTCCTGCGCCGGTTCAAGACGTTCTATCAAGTGAACTTCGACCTGCTCGATCAGATGTCCGGGTTCTATACCGTCCAGCAGGCCGGGATCTACAACGAAACCAATCAGGTCCCCCTGGCGCCCTCGCAGATCATGAAAGCGTTCTGGGCCACGGATTTCTCCAGCCACTACAAGAAGCGCCTGGACGCCTTCCTGCGTGACTATGCCGATGACGGCCGCGTGCTGATCAAGATCCTGTTTTTCAGCTTCAGCTGGAATGCCTACAACAGCGGAGCGCTGAGCAATCGGGAGCTGAGGCTAGTGTTCGACACCCTGGCCGGCCCCATCGCAGGACCGCCGACCCTGGAGGACCTGAAACGGCTGCACACGGCTCGCACCCAGGCAACGGTCAAGAGCTTTACCCTGGGGGACCTGACCTCGTTCGACATACTGCGCATCACCACTGGCAAGGGCCCGCAGATCCTGTACATCCCTGCCGCCTGGTTCCGGGTCTTTCACAATGAACAGCAGATGTACGAGTGGGTGGCCGAAACGGCCGCCCACGAGCAAGGCCGTGAGCGCCTGATCGCTCACTTCGACACCCCCGGAGAGTCGATCCTGCCACCGCGGGGCCTGCTGCTGGCGACCCTGGAGCGCATCCGTACCACGCCATGGCAAGCCGGGCAGCGCCTGCTCAACGGCAACGCGACGACGATCGACAAGGACGTGTTCAGCCTGCTGTTCGATACCGTGGGCAAACGCCTCAAGCTCGATGCCAGGCAACTGTTGAACGGCAATCACGAACTGCGCAGGGAGCTGTTCCTCGTCGACCTGGAGGCATTCATGCGCATCGTCACGCCCATGGCACCGGCGGACCCGGCAGTGGCCCTGGTGGCCGTGGCGGCGGGTTCGATAGCCTTTGGTACGCACCTGGCGAACGCCGTGCACGGGACCGTACCCAAGGCCCGTCAAGCGGCCTTCAAGGCGGCGATCCTGGATGCACTGAACATCCTGCTGGATATGCCGCTGTTGCGCGGCGTGGGCGACGAAGCCATCGCCGAGCTGGGAAACTTCGAGGAGCTGGGCGCCGCGCTCGACCTGGACAGCACTGACCTGGCTCAGATCGACCGCGTGACTCCCGGTGGTTCGCCCCTGGACCTCATCGCCACGGATGAAGACCTGACCGGATTGCCGGAAGGCACCGGGATCTACCAGGGCGTGTTCACCAACCCCGATGGCCAGCACTACATTCGCCTGGAGGGCAAGATCTTTCAGGTCACCCACATCGACTCGCTGGAGCGCTGGGTGATCGTCGATCCGATCGCCCCCGAGCAGATCACCGGCAGCTACCCCGTGCAAAGAAGCTGGACCGGCCATTGGGAGCTGTTCACCATGACCGCCCCCGAGAACCTGGCGGCCAGCACCGACGCGCTGGCCGCATTCGACACTTCACCTGGCTTTCGTGACATCACCGCCATGCTGGTCAATCCCGGCGCACATCAGTTGATGACCGGGCCCATCGACAGCGTGCTGCGCACCGCCCGCTCACAGCTGATCGAGTTGCGCACGAACCTGGGCAAGGAAGCCGAAACCTTCTTCCTGACCTCTACCCCACAGCACAGCCCACGCCTGCCGGCGGTGAGCACCACCATGACGCCCAAAGAGTTTTTCACTCAGGTGTATGCCAACAACACCGGGGTGGTGGTCAACGAGGCCAGGAATGCCGTCGGCAGTTGCCAGCTGTTGATCAAATACATGTCCACGCTCAAGGCCCAGCAGGTCAAGACGCTGTACGTGCAAGGCCTGCTCAAGGATCTGCACCAGGACCTGCTCGACCGCTTTCACGCGACCGGGATATTGGGCCGCGATCTGGAGAAGAAGCTGCGTGACCTGCACAACCGTGGCACCACCCTGGACAGTGGTCGCTACACCCTGCGCCAAGTGCTGGTGGAAGCGCGGCGCCAAGGCATAAGCGTGAAGGCCCTGGACTGCGCCGCCAGCCTGTCCACCGACGGCCTGAGCAACCCTGCGCCTCATCTGCAGCAACGCCTGCGGGTTTACTACGCGTACAAACGCATCGAAGCGCTGCAGAGCCTCAAGCCCGAGGAAAAATGGCTGGCGCTGACCGACCAGACCGTGGCCAACCACTATAGCCGCACCCCAGGCCTGGCCAATCTGATCGGAACTCCAAGCCTGCGGGTCAAGCTGGTGGACGGCGATCAGCCATTGCGCTTCGGCCTCGATACCGGCGAAGTGCTGACCCCCGGGCTGATACCGATTCGCGGCGACATCAGCCTGAAAATGCCAGCGGCCGGCAAGGGGTCCGGCATCGAGGCATAGCGGTATCAGCGTCCCCAGTTCTCGCGCGGGTCGAACTCGGCGTGCTTGGCCAGCTCGGCCCAGGCCGCGCGAGTGGATTCGTCGGCCTGCGTGGGCATCACCACTTTCAGCTGGGCGAACAGGTCGCCGCGGCCGCCAAGCTTGTTCTTCAGGCCCATGCCTTTGACACGCAGGCGCTGGCCGTTCTGGCTGTCCGGGCGAATCGTCAGGTTGATCCGCCCGGTCAGCGTAGGCACCGCGACCTTGGTGCCCAACGCAACTTCCCAAGGCGCCAGCGGTACCTGGATGACCAGGTCGGGAGCGTCTACCTCGAACAGGGGGTGGGCCGCCAGACGCAAGGTCAGGAACAGATCGCCGCTGGCACCGCCCGCAACGCCGGGCGCGCCCTGGCCCTTGAGGCGCATGCGCTCGCCGTCGGCGACGCCTGCGGGAATCTTCACGTTGAGGTTCTTGACCACATCGGTCAGTCGCTGGCCAGCGGCGCTGTACTGCGGCACCTTGAAGCTGATCTTCTTCGATTCCTCGGCCAGGGTTTCCTCGAGCGACACGGTCAGTTCCATTTCCACGTCCTGACCTTTGCGCGCTGCGCTGCGCTGTTGACCGCCACGGCCGAACGGATTGCCACCGGGATCACCACGACCACCGCCGTTACCGAAGATGGTGCTGAAGAAATCGGAGAAATCGCCTGCGTTCTCTTCATGGAAACCACCGCCACCGCGACCCTGCCAACCGGGCGGGCCCTGGAACGGACGGCCATGCTGGCCATACTTGCGCAGCTCGTCGTATTCGGCGCGCTTGTCGGCATTGCTCAGCGCCTCATAGGCCTCACTGGCCTCCTTGAACTTGTCTTCGGCGTCCTTTTCCTTGCTGACGTCGGGGTGATATTTGCGCGCCAGCTTGCGGTAGGCGGTCTTGATCGCCTTTTCGTCCGCTGTCGGCTCGACGCCCAGAATCTTGTAATAGTCTTTGAAATCCATCTAAGCATCACCATCAATGAGCGAATGCGCGCCGCTCGCGCCTACTGGTCGGACTCGGCAACGCATGGGAAGTTTATCGGCTGCAGGCCACTGGATGTGAACAGTGGGTTGTACAGCGCGGTCGATGGCTAGAAGGTTGGGGCCGCCGGCGCGCTTTCAAGGCGGTCGCAGGCCTTGATTCTGTACGCAACTGGCATACACTGCGCGGCCGTTTTTTGAACAGACCCGCCTTGCCATGAAAAACGCATCCCCGGCCCGCGCCTGCGGCATCGACTTCGGTACTTCCAACTCCACTGTCGGCTGGCACCGCCCGGGCAGCGAGACGCTGATCGTCCTGGAAGACGGCAAGATCACCCTGCCCTCGGTGATCTTCTTCAACTTCGAAGAGCGGCGTCCAGTGTACGGGCGTCTGGCGCTGCACGAATACCTGGAAGGCTACGAAGGCCGCCTGATGCGATCGCTCAAGAGCCTGCTCGGTTCCAAGCTGATCAAGCACGACACCAGTGTGCTGGGCACGGCGATGCCGTTCAAGGACTTGCTGGGCCTGTTCATCGGCGAGCTCAAACAGCGCGCCGAAGCCAACGCCGGGCGTGAGTTCGACCAGGTCGTGCTGGGGCGACCGGTGCACTTCGTCGACGACGACGCGGCCGCCGACCAGGAAGCCGAAGACACCTTGGCCGAGGTGGCGAAAAAGATCGGCTTCAAGGACGTGTCCTTCCAGTTCGAGCCGATTGCAGCGGCGTTCGACTACGAGTCCACCATCGAGCGTGAGGAGCTGGTGCTGATCGTCGACATTGGCGGTGGTACCTCCGACTTTTCCCTGGTGCGCCTGGCACCCGAGCGACGTGCGCTGGACAACCGCGTGGACGACATCCTGGCCACCGGAGGCGTGCACATCGGCGGCACCGACTTCGACAAGCAGCTCAGCCTGCAGGGCGTCATGCCGCTGTTCGGCTATGGCAGCCGGATGAAGAGCGGCGCCTTCATGCCGACCAGCCACCACATGAACCTGGCGACCTGGCACACGATCAACTCGGTGTACCTGCAGAAGGCGCAACTGGCCCTGGCCAGCATGCGCTACGACATCCAGGACACGGACGGTATCGACCGCCTGTTCAAGCTGATCGAGCAGAAAGCCGGGCACTGGTTGGCGATGGAAGTCGAGGAAACCAAGATCCAGCTGACGCAAGCTGCCGGTCGTCACCTGCCACTGGACCGCATCGAGCCGGGGCTGAGCGTGGAGCTGAGCCGGGCCTTGTTCGAAGCCGCCATCGACGGCCTGCTCGAACGGGTGCGTGGCAGTGTGTCCGAGTTGCTGAACCGGGCAGGCGTGGGCGTTGAGCAGGTCGACACAGTGTTCTTTACCGGCGGCTCCAGCGGTATCCCGGCCCTGCGCCATGGCGTGGCGGCCATGCTGCCCAACGCGCGGCATGTGGAAGGCAATATCTTCGGCAGCATCGGCAGCGGCCTGGCCATCGAGGCCCGCAAGCGCTACGGCACCGAGTAAGGCAGGTCCGGCCTCTTCGCGGGCAGAGCCCGCTCCCACAATGCCCATTCCTACAATGCCCATTTCTACAATGCCCATTCCCTCAATACCTGTGGGAGCGGGGCGGGCGGCGAGCCCTCTTCGCGGGCAGAGGCCAGTGAACCCTAGACCAACTGCGCCTGCCTCAACTCGCTTTTCAGATAGGCATAATAGATCGGCCCCGCCACCACCCCGGGCAGCCCGAACGCTGCCTCGAATATCAGCATGGCCAGCAGCAGTTCCCATGACTTGGCGCTGATCTGACCGCCCACGATCCGCGCGTTGAGGAAGTACTCGACCTTGTGGATCAGTATCAGATAGCCCAGCGCCGCAACCGCCACCCAGATCGACAGCGACAGCCCGACAATGGTGATCAGCGTGTTCGAGATCAGGTTGCCGATCACCGGCAACAACCCGAGCAGGAAGGTCAGCACGATGAGGGTCTTGGTCAGCGGCAGCTTGATCCCGCACAGCGGCAACACCACGGCCAGGAAAATGGCGGTAAAGAAGGTGTTCAGCAGTGAAATCTTGATCTGCGCGAAAACGATGTTGCGAAAGGCTCGCACCAGCAGGGCCAGGCGGTCGAACAGCGCCGCGGCCAATGGCTTGCGGTTTTCGGGATCGGGGATCGCCTGCAGGGCGATGATGGCGCCCAGTACCATGCCGATCAGTAAGGTGACGAACATGTGCGCCGCATCCTTGCCCACCAGTTGCAGATCGCTCAGGTGCTTGCTCAGCCAGCCGCTGATAGCCACCCGAAACTCGGCGGCACTGGCCGGCAGGTAGGCGTCGATGAAAGGCGGCAACTGGCCGCGGGCGCGATCCACCACGCCCATGAACTTGTTCAGCGAAGCACCAGGGTTTTCTGCCTCGTGCAGGATGAAACTGATGACGCCGGCGAACAGCAACGCCAGGCTGCTGACCACCAAGGTGCCCAGCAACGCCACCGCCACCCACCGTGCACGCCGCCCGGCAATCAGTCGCTCCAGTTGCGGCGTGAGCATGTTGACCAGTTCGAATACCAGCAGGCCAGCCAGCAAGCTCGGCAGCAAGCGCATCGGCAAGACCAGCAGAAGGCCGCCGAACACCAGAATCCAGCTGGCGATCAGCACTTGACGCGAAGAAAACATGGGCATAAAGCCTCAGAAGCGAGCGATTCGAAAGGACAGGCAGTCTGCCAGCGTTGTGAGCGAAGGGCCAGTAGGCGGACGCATGCCGAACCCCGGCTAAATTGCGTCATTTGTTTTCCGCCGCAGCCCGTCTTCAACGGCCCTGCAGACGCTTTGCTGCCTGAAAGATTTCAGAACTATCGCGCGGTCGATGCGCTCAAAGCATCACGGGGCCACTCACGGCCCATCGAAGGAGCGACTCCCCATGTACAAGCAATCCTTGGCAGCACTCTTTGCCGTAGCCGCGCTGGCTGGCTGTTCATCGAACACCACGGTGCAGAACCCGGTGGACTTCGTGACCTACCGTGACGCGCCACTGGTCAAGCAGGTCGAGAAAGGCATGACCATGCAACAGGTGCTGGCCATCGGCGGCACGCCTTCGACCGTCGTTGCCGGCACTGCCAACTCCATGTACGGCACCTGCAATAACTACATCCTGACCCGTGAAGGCCATCAGCAGCCTTACTACGTGAGTTTCGACAGCTCTGGCCACGTCGCCACCAAGGGCTTCATGACTTGCGAGCAACGCAAGCTCAACGAAACCGCACCGTAACCCTGCCCCAGGCGGCTGACGAAAGGCCCTCCCCGGGCCATTTGTAATAAAACTTTTCGTCGCCGCCACGACTCACATCTGTGTAGCGAGACTTCTGTACCGATCCCGCCGGGCCCCGAATTCGGGGCAACAGAGCGCGACGGCCAAAACCGTATAGCTGGAGACGAACATGATCGACCTAGAAACTTCCAAATTGACTCCCGTCGATGTACTGCGTGCCCGTGCGCGCCAAGGTGTCGAGAACGGCGCGGTCACCGAAGGCTACGATGCCAACCGCGAAGAGATCATCAAGCTGCTCAACAGCTCGCTGGCGACAGAGCTGGTATGCGTGCTGCGCTACAAGCGCCATTACTTCATGGCCAGTGGTTTAAAGGCCAGCATTGCGGCCGACGAGTTCCTCGAGCACGCCAAACAGGAAGCCGAACACGCCGACAAGCTGGCTGAACGTATCGTGCAGTTGGGCGGCGAGCCGGAGTTCAACCCGGACCTGCTGAGCAAGAATTCCCATGCCCAGTACGTGGCGGGCAACAGCCTGAAGGAAATGGTCTACGAAGACCTGGTGGCCGAGCGAATCGCCGTCGACAGCTACCGCGAAATCATCCAGTACATCGGCGACAAAGACCCTACCACTCGCCGTATCTTCGAAGACATCCTGGCTCAGGAAGAAGAACACGCCGATGACATGGCGGACATCTACGGCTCGCTGTAACAGCCTGCCGCAAGTCCCAAGCCAGAACTCAGGTTCTGGCTTTTTTGTGCCTGACGGCCGCGTCAGCGGAGATGTGTTTCAACTGATACACCGCAGGGCCCGTTTCGCGGCCGATGACCGCTCCTACAGGAGTACCGCGCCTGCTTGTAGGAGCGGTCCGTGGCCGCGAAGGGCGCGCCTCAATTCACCTGATACACCGCAAGGCCCGTTTCGCGGCCGATGACCGCTCCTACAGGAGTACCGCGCATGCTTGTAGGAGCGGTCCGTGGCCGCGAAAACACGATTCGGCTCAACTGACACACCGCGGCGCCTGCTTCGCGGCCGAGCCCGCTCCCACACAGGTGCGGGTCATTCCGGGGGAGCCGCCTTCCAACCGAGCCTCAGGAAGCAGGCACCGTCTTGGGCGCCTTGCCCGACTTCATCTGTTCGAGCAATGGCGTGCACTGGTTCGGCTCACCGCCACTAGGCGCGACCAGTGCCAGCAACCCGGCCGCCGGCCCGATGGTAGCGCCCAGCGCAATCATGCCCGCGCCGCGCAGCAGCAGTGGCACGGCTTGCACCCCAGCATTGGGCTTGGCGAACGGGCCGCGCACATACAACGGCGAGCGCAGCGACAGCAGGCGGAAACCCTTCGATTCCGGCGATATCTTCAGGTCCAGTTGTTCCTGCTTGAAATTCACCGTGCCGTCGACGTAGATGATCGCGTTCTCGGTATCGAAAACGAACAGATCGGTGCTGGCCAGCCCGTTCTTGATGCCCAGCGAGGCCGCCGCACAGTTGATCTCCACTTCCTTGTCGCCGAAGATCTTGCCCACCAGGTAGTTACCGACATTGAGCCCGGCAATCTCCATCAGGTCACGGCTCACGGCACCATCATTGACCAGCATCTTCAGATTGCCATCGGCCGAACCCAGTAGCGCTGCGACTGAATTACCGGTACCGGTGATGTCGGCATCGCCGTTGAGCTGGCCGAAGCTGGTGCGCATGGGTTCGAACGTGGGAAACAGCTGCTTGAGCTGAAACCCGCGGGCTGTCAGTTTGGCCCTGCCCTGCAACGGCGTAGTGCGCCCGTTCAGCGAGATCTGTGCATCCAGCTTGCCGCCGGCCACGCCAAAGCGCAGAGGTTCCAGGCGCAGGTTGCCGTCGTTCAACACCACATGGGTGTACAGATCGGTGAACGGCAATTCTTCGCTGTGGACGATCTTGCGTCCGGTAAATTCGACATCGGCGTCCATGGCACGCCAGCGGTCGGTCTTGAACTCTTCGACTGGCAACACCTTGCCGGTGGGTTGCTTGCTTGCGCCGCCACGAGCCTTCTGCTCGGTATTGGAGTCAGCGCCGATCAAAGGCTTGAGGTCGGCAAACAGCAACTGGTTCGAGACCAGCGCGCCACTCAGCTTGGGCCTTGGCTGACTGGCGACGAAGCCCAGATCACCATGGATGTCGCTGTTGCCGATCTTGCCGTTGAAGCCTTCATAGCGGAACGACGCGCCGCCGGGCTCGTGCAGTTTGACCAGCAAGTGCCCGTCGGTTTCGTACGCAGGCGAATCCGGCAGGGTCACCCCGGTCAGTGGATACAGGTTGCCCAGGCTGCTGCCACTCAGGCGCAGGCGCAGGTCCAGGGCACCGAGATTGCGTGGGTCGGTCAGGGTACCGGCAACCGCTGCGCGGGTATCGGCAATGCGCACGTCAACCTGCACTGGAAACGGTCGTGTTGCATCCTGCAGCGCCAGCAGCCCGCCGATCTTGCCCGACCCCGACAGCGGCAGGTCCTTGTAGCGGCCATCGACCTTGAAGCCGAAGGCATAATCCTGCGCACTGGCGCCCTGGTCGGCGACTTTCTTGGCCGCACCGCTGCCGACGATATCGCTGAACGCGATGGGCTTGCCCAATGGATCGATCAACACCTTGACCGAGGTCTTGAGCGTCTGGTCGTCGAAAGCCACCACGCCTTTGTCGAAGCCGATGGCACCGATGTCCATGACCCACTTCGAGGGCTCGGCATCGGGGTCTTTTTCGTCGAACTGAAAGGTCCAGTTGGCGCGTCCATCCGCCAGGCGCTGCAGGGCTACGTCGGGCCCGGTCAGGTCGATACGCGGTATGACCACCCGCTGGGCCAGCAAAGGCAAGGGCGAGAGACGAAACTCGACCTTCTGCAGGCTCGCCATCTGGGGCTTCTGCGACCAGTCGGGGTTGCCCAGGGTGATGTCCTGGGCGACGAAGCGCGGCCATGGCACCCAGGCACGCCAGCCGCCCTCATCCGTTTCGCGCTGCCAATGCACAGCCAGGTCGCCATTGATGGCGAAAGGGCGATGCAGGGCTTCGGACACTTTTTCGTTGAGCGTGGGCTTGATTCGATTCCAATCGAAGGTGGCGATCACCACCACCAATATCACCAGCAGGACCAACAGGCTGCCCAGGGTCCAGGCGATGATTTTACGTGGGCGCGTCATTGCGGGCTCCTTGAGACTGCGTGCTCCCGCGAGCACAGGGGGTGCTACCTAACAAGGGTAGGACTGATAAACGCCTCGAGGGTTTAGTTTTTGGCTTTTTCGAGCCCGGACGCGAGCCGCTTCAACGGCGGATGCGTTGTGCCTGATGCAATGCGATGAACCCGGACGCGGCTTGCGCCGCTGCTACAGGGATCGCGGTCTACTCCCTGTAGCAGCGGCGCATGCGATCTGCCTGATACAACGCGGTCAACCAGGACGCGGCTCGCGCCGCTGCTACAGGATTTCAGCGTCGCTCCTTCATCGACGTTACCGATGGTGACGCTCGACAACGGTGCTCAGGGCCCGAGAATTCACTGTGCTGGTGCACTGAAACCCTCGATCTAGAGCCCTCGCGGCAAAACATCATTTTCGTTGATTGTTACCATTGCCTTTATGAACTTTTCTATCGAATTTCAAAGAGTAGCATTGGCTCTGTACCCAATTACTGCCCTCCCAAGGAGCGCCACCATCATGAAACGCCAATTGCTGCTTTCCCTGACTCTCTCGGTCCTCGCTGCCAACGCCTTCGCCATGCCAGCCGCCGATCAAAGTGTTTCCGCCGAACTGCGTTCCAGCGCTGCCAGCTTCAGCCAGCCCTACCTGGCGGAAGACGGTTCCGACCGCACTCCACAAGGCGCTGTCGCCGAGAACGGCTCCGACCGCACGCCACAGGCTACTTTCGCTGAAGACGGCTCGGATCGCACGCCACAAGGCACCTTCGCCGAGAACGGCTCCGACCGCACGCCACAGGCTACTTTCGCTGAAGACGGTTCGGATCGCACTCCACAAGGCACCTTCGCCGAGAACGGCTCCGACCGCACGCCACAGGCTACTTTCGCTGAAGACGGTTCGGATCGCACCCCACAAGGCACCTTCGCCGAGAACGGCTCCGACCGCACGCCACAGGCTACTTTCGCTGAAGACGGTTCGGATCGCACGCCACAAGGTACCTTCGCCGAGAACGGCTCGCAGCGTCTGCTCGATCGTCAAGACCAAGCCAACGCATGAGGCAGTGGTTTGAGGTATCCGACAAAGCCCGGCCTCCCCAAGCCGGGCTTGCCACCTCCGCGTAATCCATCGCTGCACCCGCTTGGTTCGACGCCCCGCCTGTCAATTTGCTAGAGTTCTGCGCTGTCCTTCACAGAAGCTCCGTCGATGTTGCCTCGCGCCGAACAGAAACAGCAGACCCGTCTCGCCCTCCTCGAAGCTGCACGCCAACTGATGGCGGCCGGTCGAGGCTTCGGCAGTATCAGCCTGCGCGAAGTCGCCAAGGCTGCTGGCATCGTACCCACCGGTTTCTATCGCCATTTCGACGACATGGATCAGCTCGGCCTGGCCCTGGTCAACGAAGTCGACGCCACGTTCCGCGCCACGCTGCGCCTGGTTCGTCACCATGAAATAGTGGTCGGCGGCCTCACGGCGGCTTCCGTCCGCATCTTTCTCGACGGAGTGGCTGCCAATCGCCCGCAATTCCTGTTCCTCGCCCGCGAGCAATACGGAGGGTCCCTGCCCGTGCGCCAGGCCATTGCCACTTTGCGCGCCGGCATCAGCGCCGACCTGGCCACCGACCTGGGGTCCATGCCCAAATGGCAGCACCTGAGCGGAGCGTCACTGCAGGTGATGGCCGACCTTGTCGTCAAGGCCGTGTTTGCCACGCTTCCCGAACTGATCGACCCACCAGCTGCCGACCTGCCGGCCCACCTGACCCCCGAGGCGAAGATCGGCCAGCAACTGCGCTTCATTTTCATCGGCGCCAAATATTGGAAAGGCCTCAACCAATAACTCGCTCGCCTCGAATTGGTGCGTCTCAAGCCGCTACGCACCGCACGAGTGCATTGCGCCGAGCCTGGGTCATCCTGATCCCGCAGCCCCGTTAGCTCACTACCGGTTGGCAAGACACTTGCTCTGCATTGGCCACTGCCCTTCAATGGAAACGTCCAATGCTGGTTATCCATCGCAGAATCGCGCCCGCAAGCCAATGGGCTGCCGAACTGCACCTCAACTTCGAAGCCCGCAGCAAAAGTCGCCTGCGCTGTTTCAGTGCCGAAGGTGAAGACGTCGGCCTGTTTCTGGAACGCGGTCAACCTCCGTTGCACGACGGTGAATGCCTGCAGGCCGAGGACGGCCGCGTGGTGCGTGTTTGCGCACGGCCCGAGGCGCTGCTTCATGTCACCTGCAGCAGCGCCTTCGAGCTGACTCGCGCCGCCTACCATCTGGGCAACCGCCACGTGGCCCTGCAGGTGGGTGACGGCTGGCTGCGCCTGCTCGACGACTACGTGCTCAAGGCCATGCTCGAACAACTCGGCGCCCAGACCCAGCCCCTGCTGGCACCTTTTCATCCCGAACATGGCGCCTATGGCGGTGGCCATCACCATTCGCGCCATGGCGAGGAAGACTTCAACTACGCGCCCAAACTGCACCAGTTCGGCGTGCGCACGTGAACAACGCCTGGGCCCTGCTGCGCCTGGCCAGCCCGCAACTGCCGATCGGTGGCTACAGCTACTCGCAGGGCCTGGAGATGGCCGTGGAAAACGGCACGGTGACCGATGCGCAAAGCGCCCATCGCTGGATCGCCGACCAACTGCTGCTCAACCTGGCCCGTTTCGAGGCGCCCCTGCTGCTGGCCCACTGCGTGGCTGCCGCCGAAGAGGACTGGGGACAACTGCTGGAGCTAGGTGCCGAACATCGCTCGAGCCGCGAAACCCGCGAGCTGCAACTCGAAAGCCGGCAAATGGGCTATTCGCTCAAGCAACTGCTGCTCGGCCTTGCCGAACTGGACATTACGGCCCGCCACTATCTGGCTCAGATCGAAGAGCCCCATCTGGCCCTGGGCTGGGCACTGGCCGCGCGCGCCTGGAACATCCCTGCGCAGGACGCCCTTGCGGCCTGGCTGTGGAGTTGGCTGGAAAACCAGTTGGCGGTGCTCATGAAGACCCTGCCCCTGGGCCAGCAGGCTGCTCAGCGACTTACCACACAACTGCTGCCAACGCTGCAGCAGGCCCAGTTCGCAGCCACCGAACTGGATCCCCGACACTACGGCAGCGCCGCTTTCGGCCTGTCATTGGCGAGCATGGCCCACGAGCGCCAGTACAGCCGCCTGTTCCGTTCCTAGGAGAGTCACCATGAATACCCAACCCCTGCGTGTCGGTATCGGAGGCCCGGTAGGCTCCGGCAAGACCGCGCTGACCCTGGCCTTGTGCCTGGCCCTGCGCGAGCGCTACAACCTGGCCGTGGTCACCAACGATATCTACACCCGCGAAGACGCCGACTTCCTGGTGCGCAACCAGGCCCTGGCGCCCGAGCGCATCATCGGTGTGGAAACCGGTGGCTGCCCGCACACCGCCATTCGCGAAGACGCCTCCATCAATCTGGAAGCCGTGGACCAGCTCAACCGGCGCTTTCCGGGCCTGGACCTGATCCTCGTGGAATCGGGTGGGGACAACCTGTCCGCCACCTTCAGCCCCGAGCTGTCGGACCTGACCATCTACGTGATCGACGTGTCCGCCGGCGACAAGCTGCCGCGCAAGGGCGGCCCTGGCATCTGCAAGTCCGACCTGCTGGTGATCAACAAGATCGACCTGGCGCCGCTGGTAGGGGCCTCGTTGGAAATGATGGACAGCGACACCCGACGCATGCGCGGCGACAAGCCGTTCGTCTTCAGCAACCAGAAGACCGGTCAGGGCCTGGAACAGATCATTGCCTTCATCGAACGCCAAGGCCTGCTCGACGCCGCCTGAACCCAGCGCACCCTTGCCCGCAACTACCGTGAACACGACGATAAGGAACAGACCCGCATGACCTTCAAGACGCTTCTCACCTGCGCAGCCCTGCTGCTGACACCGGCGGTGGCCTTCGCTCATCCGGGACACGGCGACAATGGCCTGCTGGCCGGCATCGGTCACCCCCTGGGTGGCCTCGACCACCTGCTGGCCATGCTCGCCGTCGGCCTGTGGGCGGCGCAGCAGCAAGGCGCGGCACGCTGGGCCCTGCCCTGCACCTTCGTCGGCACCATGCTGATCGGTGGCCTGCTGGGTTTTGCCGGCCTGCAACTGCCTGCACTGGAAAGCGGCATTGCCGCCTCGGTACTGGCCCTGGGCCTGGCCGTGGCACTGGCCGTGCGGCCACCGTTAGCCTTGGCGGTGGTGGCCACTGCGCTGTTCGCATTGTTCCACGGCGTCGCTCACGGCCTGGAATTGCCGGAGATGTCCAGCCCGGTTGCCTATGCTGCCGGTTTCGTCATGGCGACCGCAGCACTGCATGCGGCGGGTTATGCCGTCGTTCGGTTCCTGCCAACGGCAGCCGCGCCACTGGTACGCGTTGCCGGTGCTCTGTCGGCGTTGACCGGTGCCTGGCTACTGGCCGGCTGATCGCGGCGCGGCCCTCTGTCCGGGGGCCTTGCTTTAGGAGCCGTGGCCGACACCTGCTACCATGTCGCGCAAAACGCCTCCGATGATCCCGCCAATGCCCGACCCAACGCTGCACGCCGCCCTGGCGGCCACCCAAGCGCACTTTCGCGAAATCGTATTGCCGTTGTGGCAAGGCGCTGGCTTCGATAGCGAACTCGGCCTGCCGTTCGAAGCGGTGAGCGCTGCCGGCCAGCCGTTGCCGGTGCAGCGCTACCGCGCCATGGCCTGCGCCCGCCAACTGTATGTCTTTTCCAGCCTGATCGAGCAACCCGGTGCGCGCGAACACGCCGCCACCCTGTTCCGTTCCCTGCAACGGCATTTCCACGACGCCGAACACGGCGGCTGGTTCTACAGCATCGACGCCCAGGGCCGCCCGCTGGATCGACGCAAGGATCTCTACACCCACGCGTTCATTGTCTTCGCCTGTGCGCACTACTGGGCCAAGGTGCGCGAACCGCTGGTGGAATCGGTGCTCAGTGCCGCCCTCGAGGTCATCGCCACGCGCTTTTCCACAGATGATGGGCTCTACGAAGCCGTGCTCGGCGAAGGCTGGGCCAACCTGGGCACCGGCCCACTGCAGAACCCCTTGATGCACCTGGCCGAGGGCTTCCTGGCAACCCTGGCAGTGCGTGACGACCCACCCACGCAGAGGGCGCTGCAGGCCCTCTGCGAAGCGATGCAGGCGCGTTTCGTGGAGCCCGAACACGGGATCATGCTGGAGAAGCCGCGCGGAGCGGTGGATAACTGGTTCGAGCCCGGTCATCAGTTCGAATGGCTGTTCCTCGTGCAGACCTCACCGCTGTTGCAGGGCAGTGCGCTGCACTTTTCCCTGCAGCGCGCCTTCACCTATGCACAACGCACGGGCGTTCGGGACGGCGTGGTCACAGGCATGCTCACGCTCGATGGCCAGGTGCTGGACGCCACCCAGCGTATCTGGGCACAGGCCGAATACCTGCGGGCGCTGACCTTGCAGCCCGGTGCGGCGGTGGCCGCGCAGTTGCAGGTACTGCGCGAGCGCTTCCTGCACCCCGGCGGCTGGCACGAATGCCGCGATGGCACCGGGGTGGTCAGCCGCACGGACATGCCATCGACCACCCCCTACCACCTGCTGACCTGCTACCAGGGCCTGCAGGCGTTCCTCTGACGCCAGGGCCGATCAAGCCTTGCCAGGACGCTCCACGGCGAAGCCGGCCCACGATTGCGTGACCGGCATCACTTCCAGACTGTTGATGTTGATGTGCGCCGGCTGGGTCAGAATCCAGTGGATGGTTTCGGCGATGTCCTGCGGCTGGATCGGGTTGGCGCCGGCATAGGTGGCGTCGTAGCGTGCCTGATCGCCGCCGAAACGCACCAGTGAGAACTCGCTTTCGCACATCCCGGGTTCCAGGTTGGTGACGCGCACGCCGGTGCCCTGCAGGTCACAGCGCAGACTCAACGAGAATTGCCCGACGAAGGCCTTGGTGGCGCCGTACACATGGCTGCCGGGATACGGGTAATTGCCCGCCACCGAACCCAGGTTGACGATGGTAGCCCCCTTGCCGTGGGCAATCAGGCGCGGCAGCAACAGCCGCGTCGCGTAGATCAGGCCCTTGACGTTGGTATCGACCATGGTGTCCCAGTCGTCCAGGTCGCACTTGGGTGCAGGATCGGCACCCAAGGCCAGGCCGGCGTTGTTGACCAACCCGCTGATGCTGGCGAACTCCTCGGGCAACCCGGCAATCGCTGCCTCCATGGCCTTTCTGTCGCGCACATCGAGCACCAGCGGATGCACCCGCGTCTTTGCCGACAGCTCTTCGCTCAGCGCCATCAGGCGCTCTTCGCGACGACCGGTGAGAATCAGCGACCAGCCTGCCTCGGCGAAACGTCGCGCGCAGGCTTCGCCAAATCCGGACGTGGCGCCAGTGATGAATACCGTGGAAGTCATGCGGGTCTCCTGCGGGGGTAGCCACGGAGCGTGCCCACGCAATGCGCAGGCCGTTCGAACCGTCGCCACCGTGAATGGGGTTTTGCAGAATGCCCGGCGTACGGGCCGTATGCAACTGATCAATAATCGAACAGCGCCCGCAGACCCTCGTGGTTGCGGGTCCCAGTGCGGTTACCCGCAACTTATCCACAAGCCGTTCCACAGAGATTGGGGGCAACTCCCTTCTGCACGGTAACCCCTGGGGCCAAGCTGGCCGGGAGCCATTAGAATTTTTTGGCTTGACCGGTGGGGTGTATTGCGCATGCAGGTACGGCACTGCGTCTGCAGTGGTCATACGACCAAAGGCGCAACGCCAGTGAAACCGCCACTTTTCGAAGTATTTCCAAGGCTTGTTCACAGACTTATCCACAGCCTGTGCGGGTACTGTCACTCTGATTGGCACGGTGGATAAAACAGTTGACAAAGCCCGTTCGCACGACTGTCCAACCTGCTGTGCGATTTTTGATCAGCTGACTGAAGGCCCCGTATACCGTGGCCTGCAGAGGTATACCACCAACTTGTCCACAACCGGTTCCACAGCAATTGGGGACAAGCGTGCTTTGTGGCATTTCGGTGACCAACAGTGGTTTTATGTCGCACTTTGACGATGCAGCGAATTTGTTTTCCACAATTGGGCAGGGTCACGAAAAACGCCCCTGACGGGGCGTTCGGCAAGCCTTTCACGTCTGCTCAATGCCCGCCCAGATACGCGTTGCGCACCTCGTCGTTGCTCAACAACTCACGCCCCGTGCCGGTCAGACGGATCTCGCCGTTGACCATCACATAGGCACGGTCGGAAAGCCGCAGGGCGTGGTTGGCGTTCTGCTCGACCAGGAAGATGGTCATGCCGCCCTGGGCCAGCTCGCGCAGGGTCGAGAAGATCTGCTTGACCACGATCGGCGCCAGCCCCAGCGACGGCTCGTCGAGCAGCAACAGCTTGGGCCGGCTCATCAGCGCGCGCGCGATGGCCAGCATCTGCTGCTCGCCGCCGGACATGGTCATGGCGCGCTGATTGCGCCGTTCCTTGAGCCGTGGAAACAGCTCGAACATGCGCTGCATGTCTTCGCTCGAGTGCTTGTCGCCGATGGGGATGGTACCCATCATCAGGTTTTCTTCCACCGACATGTCGGGAAACACCCGACGGCCTTCCGGCGACTGGGCAATGCCGTTGGAAGCGATGTAGTGGGACGACTTCTGGGTGATGTCGGTACCCCGGTAGATGATCTGCCCCGCACTGGCGCGCGGCTGGCCGAAAATCGACATCAACAGCGTCGACTTGCCCGCGCCATTGGAACCGATCAGGCTGACCGTCTCGCCCTCGTTGATGTGCAGCGAGACTTTCTTCAGCGCCTGGATCGGGCCGTAGTGAACGTCGATCTCCTTCATTTCGAGGATGGGCGTACTCATACCAGCTCCTCCTCTTCGGCACCCAGGTAGGCGGCGATCACCTTGGGGTCGTTGCGGATCTGCTCCGGCCCGCCCTTGGCGATCACATTGCCATGGTCCAGTACCACGATGTCGTCGGAAATGCTCATCACCATGCCCATGTCGTGTTCGATCAGCACCACCGTCATGTCGTGCTCGTCACGCAGCAGGCGGATCATGCCGCTCAGGGCCTCGGTTTCCTGCGGGTTGAGGCCCGCCGCCGGTTCGTCCAGGCAGATCACCTGGGGCCGCGTGCACATGGCCCGGGCGATCTCCAGACGCCGTTGCTGGCCGTAGGAAAGCTCACCGGCCAAGCGGTTGGCGCAGTTCACCAGGTCCACCACTTCCAGCCAGTAGAACGCGGTCTTGATAGCGTCCTCTTCGGCCTTGCGATAACCACGGGTGTTGAGGATGCCTGCCAGCATGTTGCGGTTGACCCACATGTGCTGGGCGACCAGCAGGTTTTCCAGCACCGACATTTCCTTGAACAGACGAATGTTCTGGAAGGTCCGGGCCAGCCCGGCGCGGTTCACCAGGTGAGTCCCGCCGAACATCTTGTACCAGACCCGGCTGGCGAAGCTGCGTGGCGAGACGAAATCGGTGGCCTGGAATGGCTCGCCCAGCAACTTGATGACATTGGTCTTCTGGCCGCGAGCGTTGAGTTCGATACGTCCACCGCTGGCCTTGTAGAACCCGGTGAGACAGTTGAAGACGGTGGTCTTGCCGGCGCCGTTGGGGCCGATCAGGGCGAAGATTGAGTTGCGCCGGACCTGCAGGCTGACATCGCTCAAGGCCTTGATGCCACCGAAATGCATCATCAACTTCTCGACCGACAGAATGACTTCGTTACTCATGGCGTAGTCCCCTTAGCGTCGATCAATGCGCCCTTGACTGGCTTGATGCCGGTACGGCTGATACGGATCAGGCCACGTGGCCGCCAGATCATCATCAGTACCATCAATACGCCGAACAGCAATACTCGGTACTCGGAGAAACTGCGCAGCAGCTCCGGCGCCACGGTCAGTACGAAGGCAGCAATCACCACACCCACGGTGGAGCCCATGCCGCCCAGCACGACGATGGCAAGGATCAGCGCCGACTCGAAGAAGGTGAACGAGGTCGGGTTGACGAAGCCCTGGTAGCTGGCGAAGAACACCCCGGCCAGGCCTGCGGTGGAGGCACCGATGGTGAAGGCCGAAAGCTTGACCAACACGTGGTTCAGGCCCATCGAGCGGCAGGCGATCTCGTCCTCGCGCAGGGCTTCCCAGGCACGCCCTACCGGCATGCGGGTGAGTCGATGCTTGACGTAGAGAACGGCCAGTACCACCAGGAACAGCACGGCGTAGATGAACAGGAATTTCAGGTCGGGGTTGTATTCGAAGCCGAAGTACTCGTGGATCGGCACCCCGCCGTCACGGGCACGACGACCGAACTCCAGGCCGAAGAAGGTGGGCGAAGGTACCGGCACACCATTGGGACCGCCGGTGAACGACAACCAGTTGTTGAGCACCAGGCGAATGATTTCGCCGAAGCCCAAAGTCACGATGGCCAGGTAGTCCCCGTGCATTCGCAGCACCGGGAAACCCAGTATGCACCCCGCCAGCGCCGCCGCGATCGCGGCCAGCGGCAACGCCGACCAGAAGCCCAGGCCCAGGTACTGGTAGCCCAATGCGAGGCCGTAGGCGCCGATGGCATAGAACGCCACGTAGCCCAGGTCGAGCAGGCCGGCCAGCCCGACCACGATGTTCAGGCCCAGGCCCAGCAACACGTAGATCAACCCGAGAATGACCACGGTGAGGATGTACTTGTTGGCGAAGATGGGGAACACGATGGCGATCACGATCAGCGCTGGAATGATGAAGCGCAGCCGCGACTTGTAGTCCGGCGGCAGCACGTGCACGCCCGACCCCGAGCTTTCGAAGCTCTGGGAAATGCTGCGGCCACGCGGCGTCTGCAGGAACAGGCTGAGCAGGAAGCGCCCGGCCATCACCGCTGCCACCAGCCAGGCGACGCGGGCCGGTTGCAGGTTGAAGCTGTAGCCGTCGAGCACGATGCCGACGATGGGGCCGAACACGATCAGCGCCAGCAGGCCGGCAATGACCATGTCGACCAGGCTTTTCTTGATATCGATAGGTTTGGCAGTAGGTGCGGACATACTTATACCTTCGCCACGAGTGGGCGACCCAGCAGGCCTTGGGGACGGAAGATCAGAATCAGCACCAACAGGCCGAAACTGAACACATCCTTGTAGTCGGAGTTGATCAAGCCGGAGAACTGCGATTCGGCAACCCCCAGTATCAGGCCACCGAGCATGGCGCCGGGCAATGAGCCGATGCCGCCCAGTACCGCTGCGGTGAACGCCTTGATGCCGATGATGAACCCGGCGTAGAAGTCGAACGTGCCGTAGTTCATGGTGATCAACACGCCGGCCAGCGCCGCCATGGCCGCGCCGATGATGAACACATAGGAAATGACCCGGTCGGTGTTGATGCCCAGGATCGAGGCCATCTTGCGATCCTGCTGGGTGGCGCGGCACATGCGCCCAAGCTTGGTGAACTTGATGATGTAGGTCAGCACGCCCATGCCCACGAAGGCGGCAATGAGGATGAAGATCTTGGTGTAGGTGATCTGCACGAAACCGGTGCCCACTTCAAGGCGCCAGGCCCCTTCGAGCAGGGTCGGGACGCCTTGCTGGCGAGCGCCCTGGCTGATCTGCGCGTAGTTCTGCAGGATCAGCGATATGCCGATGGCGCTGATCAGCGGCGCCAGCCGGGTCGAGTTGCGCAGCGGCTTGTAGGCCACGCGCTCGATCACGAAGCCGTACACACCGGTCACCACGATGGTGAACACCAATGTGCCGAGGATCAGTAACGGAAAGGATTCGAGGCCGAAGAACGACAGCACGGCCAGGCCTATGGCGGCCAGGTAGGCGCTGATCATGTAAACGTCGCCGTGGGCAAAGTTGATCATGCCGATGATGCCATAGACCATGGTGTAGCCAATGGCGATCAAGCCGTACACCGACCCCAGGGTCAGGCCGTTGATCATTTGTTGCAGGAAGATACCGTCCATCATGCACTCTCACGAACGTCTGGAACCGCGCACCGCGCAAGGTGCGGGCAGGCCTCGGCCCGCCCGCCACCCGTCAGGCGGTATTGAGGGAAACGTGGGCCATCCCAAGGGCGGCCCGGACTGGCATGCGCCAGTGCAAACGTCCTACTTCTGCTGTTCCAACTGCTTGTACTTGCCCTCGGCGTTCCACTGGTAGACCACGTAGTCGGACACTTTCAGGTCACCCTTGGAGTCCCAGGCCTTCTCGCCCATGACGGTCTTGACCGGGTTGGCCTTCAGCCATTTGGCAGCCTCTTCGCCCTTGTTCGACTTGGCGCCGTTGAAGCCTGCAGCCAGGGCCTGCAACGAAGCGTAGGCGTACAGAGTGTAGCCCTCTGGCTCGTAGCCGGACTTGCGGAACTCCTCAACCACCGCCTTGCTGTCGGGCAGCATGCGCGGATCGGCGCCGAAGGTCATGTACACGCCGTCGACGTATTGCGCACCGCCAGCGGTGGTGACCAGTTCGTCGGTGACGATGCCGTCGTCGGACATGAACTTGACGTCCTTGAGGCCCTGTTCGCGCATCTGCCGAACCAGTGGCCCGGCTTCGGGGTGCAGGCCGCCGAAATACACCACATCGGCGCCGGTGGAGCGGATCTTGGTGACCAGGGCGCTGAAGTCTTTCTCGCCGCGGGTCAGGCCTTCTTCCAGCACCGGCTTCACACCGCGCTTGGTCAGCTGTGCCGAGGTGGCGTCGGCCAGGCCCTTGCCGTAGGTGTCCTTGTCGTTGATCACTGCGACTTTCTTGCCCTTGAGCACGTCGACGATGTAGTCGCCGGCCACGATGCCCTGCTGGTCGTCGCGACCGCACATGCGGAATACCGCCGGCAGGCCACGTTCGGTCACGGTCGGGTTGGTCGAGCCAGGGGTGATCATCAGCACGCCGGCGTCTGCATACACCTCGGATGCCGGAACGGTGGACGAGGAACAGAAGTGCCCCACCACCCCTGCGACCTTGTCCTGATCGGCCAGCCGGTTGGCGACGGCCACGGCCTGCTTCGGCTCGCAGGCGTCATCACCGGCAACCAGGACGATCTTTTCCCCATTCACGCCGCCGGCCTTGTTGATGGCATCGGCTGCCGCCTGTGCACCCTTCATGTACTGCTGACCGAACGATGCGTTGGCACCGGTCATCGGCCCTGCTACGCCGATCTTGATGTCGGCTTGAACAATCGACGAAGCGCCCAGCGCAGCTGCCACTGCGAGAGCCAGAAAACCTTTCCTGTAGAACGTCTGCGACATGAGTGGTGCTCCTGAATTTTTTTGGTTGGCACTACAGCTTCAGCGCATTGCTCAGAGCAAGGGCCGTGCCAGTGCATTTGCCCAACTTGCGCAGTTTTCATTTTCAGGAGCACTTCACTGCGCCGGAACCATTTTCTACAGGTCGTGCAACCGTCTGGCACGGGAATGGTGGAACCCGCAAAGAGTGCGGGTACAACCCGTGCGCGCCATCATTGCAACCCCACGCAGCGCCCGTGGGCAACCACGCTGTAACCGCCGACGTAACCGAAGTGCACACTGTCGGTGCATAACCGCTACACCGCGCACCACAGGATCCTCCTGCAGTGCCGGGTGCAGGCCACTTCGCGTCTCTCTTCGCGGGCCTGCGCAAGGCACTGGCACGGGTCGCGCAGGGGAAGGCACGTCACATCCACCCGCACTCCAAAAAGCTGGCAGAATGTGCCCCTACTGTGCGCCACCGCCGTTCCAAATGAGGCACGCGGTTCTGGAGACCCTGATGAGCGAGAGCGTATTCGCCGATCGCATCGTGCAAAACCTGCTCGACACCGATCTTTACAAGTTGAGCATGATGCAGGCTGTACTGCATAACTACCCCAACGTCGATGTCGAGTGGGAGTTTCGTTGTCGCAACGGCGAAGACCTGCGACCCTACCTGAACGACATTCGCGAACAGCTCGAGCAGCTCTCCGAATTGAGTCTGGGCCCGGACCAGCTGAGCTTTCTGGAAGGCATCAATTTCATGAAGCCCGACTTCCTGCGCTTCCTGGGTCTGTTTCGCTTCAACCTGCGCTACCTGAGCATCGGCATCGAGAACGACCAGCTGTTCATTCGCCTGCGCGGGCCGTGGCTGCATGTGATCCTGTTCGAAGTGCCACTGCTGGCCACGGTCAGCGAGGTACGCAATCGCATTCGCTATCCCGATGTGCTGCTCAGCCAGCCGCGGGAAAAACTCTATCGCAAGTTCGAATGGCTGCAGGCCAATGCCAGCAGCGAAGAGCTGGCCGAATTGCAGGTGGCCGACTTCGGCACTCGTCGACGCTTTTCCTACAAGGTGCAGGAGGAAGTGGTCACGGTGCTCAAGCACGAGTTTCCGGGGCGCTTCGTCGGCACCAGCAACATGCACCTGGCCCGTCAGCTGGATCTCAAGCCGCTGGGCACCATGGCCCATGAGTGGATCATGGCTCACCAGCAACTGGGGCCACGCTTGATCGACAGCCAGATCGCCGCACTCGATTGCTGGGTGCGCGAGTACCGTGGCCTGCTTGGCATCGCGCTCACCGACTGCATCACCATGGATGCGTTTCTGGGGGATTTCGACCTGTACTTCGCCAAGCTCTTCGATGGCTTGCGCCACGACTCGGGTGACCCGGTGGTCTGGGCGGAAAAGGCCATCGCCCACTACCGCAAGCTGGGCATCGATCCGATGACCAAGACCCTGGTGTTTTCCGATGGGCTGGACCTGCCCAAGTCCCTGCAGATATTTCGCGCACTGCGCGGGCGCATCAATGTGAGCTTCGGCATCGGCACCAACCTGACCTGCGACATTCCAGGCGTGGAACCCATGAACATCGTGCTGAAAATGACCGACTGCAACGGCCAACCGGTGGCGAAGATTTCCGACGAAGCCGCCAAGACCCAATGCCGCGACCCCAATTTCGTCGCCTACCTGCGCCACGTGTTCAAGGTGCCTGCTTGAAGCCAGTACACGCAATGGCGGACGTCCTGTAGGAGCGGTCCGTGGCCGCGAAAAGGTCAACGCGGTGAATCAGGCATACCGCGTCGCCTGCTTCGCGGCCGATGACCGCTCCTACGTGGTCGAGGCGAACACTCAATCGACCAGGGTCACCGCCCCCTTCATCATGGCCAGGTGACCCGGGAACGAGCAGAAGAACAGGTATTTCTGGTCTGCCGACAGTTTCGACACGTCGAACGACACCGAATCCTTCTCCCCGGCGCCGATGACCTTGGTGTACGCAATCACGCGCTCGTCGCCTTTCTTCAGGTAGCTGTTGTCGATGCCGGCACTCATGCCGTCCATCGCGATGCCGCGGGCATCGTCTTCCTTGCTCAGGACCCAGTTGTGGCCCATGACTTCCTTGGGCAGGCTGCCGGAGTGGGTCAGGTTGACCGTGAACGTCTTGCAGCTCTTGCTGATCTCGATAGCCTTGCTGCCGAAGGTCATCTGGTCGGTCGAATCGACGGTGGTCGAGCACTCGGCCGCCAGCAACTGACCGCTGGCCAGGGCAAGCACCGATACCGCTACAGCTTTTGCAAACATGTGAGTCTCCAGGCAGGGGAAATGGCTACGGCGACAATCATTTCACGATTGGCCGCAGGCTGCAGCACTCTGCCAGCAGTCAGACATTCGCTGTAAACATTCGGCTCAAACCATCGGCAGAACGGTCACGCGCACCTCGGGATCGTGCCCACCACCGCCCAGAATCACCCCGCGCAAGGGCGACACGTCGCTGAAATCACGCCCCCATGCCAGGGTGATGTGTTCCAGCCCCGGTTGAACGTTGTTGGTGGGGTCGAAATCGACCCATCCCAGCACCGGGCAGAACACCGACACCCAGGCATGCGACGCATCCGCGCCGATCATTCGCGGCTGCCCTGGCGGTGGCTGGGTCAACAGGTAGCCGCTGACGTAGCGTGCCGCCAAACCGCGCGAGCGCAGGCAGGCCAGCATCAGGTGGGCGAAGTCCTGGCAGACGCCCCGACGGTTCTCCAACACCTCGACCAGCGGCGTCGCCACCTGGGTAGCCATGGCATCGAACGTGAACTCGCTGAAGATCTTCTGCATCAAGGCCTGGGCACCCTGCAGCATCGGCCTGCCGGACGGAAAGCAACTGGCGGAAAACGCCACGAAGCTTTTCTTCAGGCGCACGTAGGGGGACTCGAAGCGGTAGCGACAGGCTTGCAGCACCTGCGCGGCGACTGGCCGGCCGCTATAGCACAGGGCATCGCGGGTCGACTCCCAGGCCGGCGACAGGGCAAGCAGGACCGGCGCTCGTGGCAGCACCTCGACATGCAGGCGCGCGCCAACCTTGAGTTCATCGTGGGGGCGCTCGAACGCCAGCCGCGTCAGCGGATTGCCGAACACATCGAGCTCATCGGTACGCCGGGTCGGTTCGGGGCTGATCTGCAGTGCGTGCTCATGGCACACCTGCCAGGCGCAAGGCCTCGGCCACAGGTGAGCCAGCTGCTTGGCCAGCGACACTGGGCTGTCGTAGCAGTAACGGGTGTCGTGAACGATCTGGTAATGCGCACTCATCACACCGACACCGTTTGCTGGCTGACATCGTCGACATGGACGAAATGGCGCAACGCCAGGCGGTCCGATACCTGCACGCTCACACTGGCGATATCCTCCAGCAGGCTGCGCAGGCCGTCGAGCACGGCGCGCACGCTGGCTTCACCGAACAGCGCGTTTTCCAGGGTACCCAGATCGAAGCGCGCCACGCGCTCGATCAGTGGCTCCAGGGCGCGATCCACCGGCAGGTCGAATTCATCGCTCAGGCGGCGTACGGCCCGCGCCACCAGCTTGAGCTGGAACAACACGGCATGGGGATTCTGGGCGTCGAGCAACAGCAGGTCCAGCACCGGAATCAACTGCGGCACGGCCAGGTAGCGTGAACGATAGGTGATGCTGCTGTTGCCCAACTCGAGCAGCCAGTCCAGGCCAGCCTGTTCGTCCAGCGCATCGCTTGCCAGAAACGCCGACAAGCCATTGCTGAGAAACTGCAGGCGTTCGATGCGTCGCCCGATCATCAGAAAACGCCAGCCTTCATCGCGGGTCATGTCGTCGAGCGCAAAACCGGACAGTGCAGCCAGGTTCATCACCAGTCGATTGAGGAAGTCGAGCAGCTCGCCCAGGTCCGGCACGTCGACTTCAAGCACCAGTGACTCGCGCTGCAGTTCGCCCAACGCCTGCCAGTTCTCTCGCGACAGCTTGCCGCGCACCTGAAACGCCGCCCATTGCAGACGCTGCAGGTTGGCACGCAGGCTGAACGCCCAATCCTCACCGCGCAGGGCCATCAGCAGGCGCTCGCGCAGGTCGCCCTCTTCGGGCAACAGGTGCAGGCTCTCGGCCAGATCGACAGCGGCCTGCAGCGCCTGAGGATCGTCGCCGTCCAGATAGCGGCCGAGAATGATCCGCAGCAGTCGCGCGCTGCCGTCGCAACGCTCGCAGTAACGGCCGAACCAGAACAGGTTCTCCACCACCCGCGAAGGCAGGTAGGGGTCCATGCGCACCAGATCATGGACCCCGATGGTTCGCTGCGCCCGCCACTGCTCGCCGACCGGAGCGTGCTCGCCCAACACCCAGGTGTCCTTGCTGGCGCCGCCGTGCTGCATCGACACCACTTCGGCATCGGCGTCCGTGGCCACTCGGGTCAAGCCGCCGGGCAACACTCGGTAACCGTCGGCGGCGGCGACCGCAAACACGCGCATGCCGATCGCCCTGGGTTGCAGGTGGTTGCCGTGGCCATGCCACACCGGCGCCAGGGACAGCTGCGCCATTTCCTGAGCGACGTAGGCATAGGGCCGGGCCTGAATGCGTTCGGTCAGTGCCTGACGCTGGGCGGCGTCCAGATCCCGACCGAACACCGGGCCGAAGTTCTGCGACGGGAAGGCCGGCTTGATCACCAGCTCGTCCAGCCGCTCGAGGGCCTGGGCCAGCACCGGCGGCTCGCCGCACCACCAGGTGGCGATTGACGGCAGGATCAAGGTTTCGCCGAACAGGTGCTCACAGATCCGCGGCAGAAAACCCAGCAGCCCGGGCGATTCGAGCACGCCGCTGCCCAAGGCATTGGCCACCATCACATTGCCCTGGCGCACGGCGTCGAGCAGGCCGGGCACGCCCAGGGCAGAGTCGGTGCGCAACTCCAGGGGGTCGCAGAAATCGTCGTCCAGGCGACGCATGATCGCGTGCACCCGGCGCAGACCGCTCAAGGTCTTCAGGTAGACGGTCGCCTCGCGCACGGTCAGGTCACTGCCCTCGACCAGCGGATAGCCGAGCTGGCGTGCCAGGTACAGATGCTCGAAATAACTTTCGTTGAACCGCCCAGGCGTCAACAGCACCACCAGCGGCGCCTCGTTGGCGCTGGCGGCCAGTCGGCTCATGGTGTCCTGCACGGTGCGAAAAAAGCCGGCCATGTGCTCGACTTTCAAGTCGCGGTACAGCTCGGGAAAGGTCCGCAACAGGCCCATGCGGTTTTCCAGCGCATAGCCTGCGCCGGAGGGCGCCTGGGTCCGGTCGGCGGTGACCCACCAGCGTCCATCGGGCGTGCGCGCCAGGTCCGCCGCATACAGGTGCAGGAACGTGCCCTGCGGCGGCTGCATGCCCTGGCACGGCCACAGGTAGTTGTTGTGCCCGAAGATCAGCTCGGCGGGCAGCAGCCCTTGGGCAATCAGCGTTTGCGGGCCATAGATATCGGCCAGCACGGCGTTGAGCAAGCGTGCCCGCTGGGCAATACCCGCCGCGACCTGGCGCCATTCGTGGGCAGGAATGATGTGCGGCAGCAGGTCCAGTTCCCACGGCCGATCGGCCCCCTTGGGGTCGGCATAGACGTTGTAGGTGACGCCGTTTTCCTGGATCTGCCGTGTCAGCGACGCCTGGCGCTGCGACAACTGGCCTGGCGCACTGCGTTGCAGATGCTCGAACAGGCGCCGCCAGTGCGGGCGCACGCCGCCATCGGGTTCGAGCATTTCATGATAGGACCCGCCGGACAGCGAGTAACGATCGAGCAGGTCAGACATGGCGAAGCTCGGGGGCAGCGTTGAGAAGAACGATTATCGCAGCCTGCACGGTGCGCGGATACCGTCCATGGCTCACACCCCGCCTTGAGGAACGCGGCGCATGTCCAGGGTCATCGGCAAGTCATCGTCCACCTTGAGCGCTGGCAGTACCAGCCTGCCGGGACTGTGGCCGATCCGAAAGAACCGCGCCAGACGCCGGCTTTCGGCTTCGTTGGCATTCACCGGTGGGCTGTCGTAGCTGCGCCCGCCGGGGTGCACCGCATGGTACTGGCACCCACCCAGCGAGCGCTGCGTCCAGGTGTCGACGATGTCGAAGGTCAGCGGCACATGCGCCTGGCCGGCGACGTCATCGCCGTGATCGGCCTGCCAGGCACGGTAGCGCACTCCCGCAACGAACTCGCCGGCACGACCGGTAGCGGTCAGCGGCAGGGGCTGGCCATTGACAGCCAGCCGGTAACGATCGGCCAGCAACCCATTGACGCGCACCTGCAGGCGTTCCAGCGATGCGTCCGGCGACTGCGGCGCGCCACTGGCACTGCCTCGTCCGGGGCCAGGCTCCAGGGCATGGCGCAGCTCCACGGCAATCCCCTCTACAACGCAGTCGCCCATCGTGGGGAAGCGAAACGCCCGTTGTGCGGCAAACCATCCGGCATCCACGGCATAGCCGTGTGCATTCAGATCGTCGATCACCTCGGCGAAATCGCGCTCGATGTAGTACGGCAGCATGAAGCGGTCGTGCAGCTGTGTACCCCAGCGGGTCAGCCTGGCCGGTGCGTAGGGCTTGCGCCAGAAGCGCGCCACCAGGCTGCGCAGCAACAGTTGCAGAGCCAGGTTCATGCGCCCATGGGGTGGCATTTCCAGGCCCTGCAGGCGCAGCAGCCCCGCGCGCTCTCCTGGTCCGTCACCGTCCAGACGGGCAATGCAGAACTGCGCGCCGGCAGGGTTACCGGTCATATCCACCAACAGATGGCGCAGCACACGGTCGATCAGTCCTGTTGGGCACGGCACGCCGGGAACGGGCAATTGCGCCAGAGCGATCTCGAGTTCGTACAACGCATCGCCGCGCGTTTCGTCGACCCGCGGGGTCGGCCAGGCCGTGCCACTGAACAGATACGACAGTGCCGGATGATCATGCCAATAGCCGATCAGACTGCGCAGCAGGTCGGGCCGGCGCAGAAACGGCGAATCCGCCGCCGTCGTCCCACCCAGCAGCAACGGATTACCCGCGCCGGTGCCGGTCTGCCGACCGTCGATCATGAACCGCTGGGCCTCCAGGCGACGCTGCCGAGCCTGCTCGTACAGCTCATCCACACCCTGGATCGACTGCGCCCAGCTTGTGGATTGCGGCACGTCGACCTTGAACACGCCTGGCATCGACGTAGCCTTGAAACCACTGGCAGGTGCGTCGCTTCGAGCTTCCCACCTCGCGGCATCGGCGCTATCCATGGCCACGAAGGTCGGCTCGCTGCCGATGCCCAGGCGCACGTCCTCTGCGCGCAGATCGGCATCGACCCGCTGCCCCAGGGCCAGCATGTCCGCCCATTGCTCTTCGCTCAACGGCCAGGTGACGCGTGGCGTCTGCCAGATACGCTGCACCGACATCCGGTGGGAAAACGTCACCTCACAGGGCTCCACCCGGCCACTGATCGGCGCCGCCGAAGAAGGTTCGGGACTGCACGCCAGGGGAATGTGGCCCTCCCCGGCAAACAGCCCGGACGTGGCGTCCAGACCAATCCAGCCAGCGCCCGGCAAATACACCTCGCACCAGGCATGCAGGTCGGTGAAATCGACATCGGTACCGGACGGACCGTCGAGGGCCTGCTCGTCGGCGACCAATTGGATCAGATAGCCGGAGACGAAGCGCGCGGCAATCCCCAGTCGGCGCATCAGCTGCACCAGCAGCCAGGCGGAATCGCGGCACGAACCGGCACCGGTGAGCAGCGTGTGCTCGGGCGTCTGCACGCCCGGCTCCATGCGCAGCAGGTAGCGAATGTCCTGGCTGAGTTGCTGGTTCAGCCTGACCAGGAAATCGATACTGGGGATCGGCGTACGGTCGATGCCGTCCAGGTACGCTTGAAACCTGGGCGTCAGGGCCAGGGTTTCCAGGTAGGGGGCCAGCTCATGCTGCTCTTCGTCGGTGTATGCGAAGGGAATCTGCTGCGCATGCGGTTCGAGAAAGAAATCGAAGGGATTGAACACCGCGATCTCGGCAACCAGGTCCACTTCGATGCGCAGCTCGGTGGCCTTCTCCGGAAACACCAGGCGGGCCAGGTAGTTGCCCTGTGGGTCCTGCTGCCAATTGATGAAGTGCTGCGCTGGCGACACTTTCAAGGCATAGGAAAGCACCCGCGTGCGGCTGTGCGGCGCGGGGCGCAGGCGCACCACTTGAGGGCCGACATCGACGGCGCGGTCGTAGCGATAATGGGTGACATGGTTCAGTGCGACATGAATCGACACGGCGTGCCTCCTGCGAGCCTGGAAGGTAAGTGCACGGCGCAAGACTTATGCCATGTGGAGGGTTCAGCCACTGCACTGCGAAGCGGGAAATCCGATCGAACGGTTGCCCTCGTTCGGCGTGTGCCAGCGTCGCATACATTGGACGCATCGTGGTGCGATAAACCTGTATTGCCCAGGCAGGAGGCGCTCACCTTAATGTGGGCGCTCATTCAATCAGGAGATATCCCCATGCCAACCGACCAAGACACCGCTGCGCAAGCCCTGCTCACCGCGCAGCCTTCAAGACAGCGCAAGACGTCGTTGCGCCCCACCCAGGCATTGATCGACGCCATCCGCAGTGCGACCAGAGACGGAGTGCTGGACACGACCGACAACCCAGCCCACGAGGCCATCGCCGCCCGCCCACCGCGACGAGCGCAGCCGAAGTCGAACGACACCGAGCCTGACGGTCACACCGAGTCGTAAGCTATCGCGCTCACGGCAGCGCAACGTGCATCAGCGCGGCAGGACCGGCTGGCGGGTCGGCTTGCCCTTGCCCTTGCCGGGCTTGGCAGCCTGCTGGCGATCCTTGGCAGCCTGCTTGCTGCGCGCCTCGGCGGCAGCCTTGGCCTGCTCGCGCTTGTCCCACGGCTTGGAACCGTCGCTGGCACGCGGCGGCAAGCCGGTGTGCTGGGTCAGGATGCGGGTTTCCTTGGCTACCTTGTGGCTGCCGGCCGGGGTGGAATTCTTGCGTCGCGCACTCTGATAGGTGTCGGTAGCCGGCTGATGCAACGGAATCAGCTGGTTTTTTCCCGGACCGATCAGGTCGGCACGGCCCATGCGTTCCAGTGCCTCGCGCAGCATCGGCCAACCCTTGGGGTCGTGATAGCGCAGGAATGCCTTGTGCAGGCGACGCTGTTCCTCGCTCTTGACGATGGTCAGGTTGTCGCTCTTGTAGGTGACCTTGCGCAGCGGATTCTTGCCCGAGTGATACATCGCGGTGGCCGAAGCCATCGGCGAGGGGTAGAACGCCTGCACCTGGTCGGCACGGAAACCGTTGCCCTTGAGCCACAACGCCAGGTTCATCATGTCTTCATCGGTGGTGCCGGGGTGGGCGGCGATGAAGTACGGGATCAGGTACTGTTCCTTGCCCGCTTCTTTCGAGAATTTCTCGAACATGCGCTTGAATTTGTCGTACGAGCCGATACCCGGCTTCATCATCTGATTCAGCGGACCTTCCTCGGTATGCTCCGGGGCGATCTTGAGGTAGCCGCCGACGTGGTGCGTCACCAGCTCCTTGACGTACTCGGGGGACTCCACCGCCAGATCGTAGCGCAGGCCCGAGGCAATGAGGATCTTCTTCACGCCCGGCAGTGCCCGCGCGCTGCGGTACAGCTGGATCAGCGAAGAGTGGTCGGTGTTGAGGTTCGGGCAGATCCCCGGGAACACGCACGACGGCTTGCGGCACGCGGATTCGATTTCCGGGCTCTTGCAGGCGATGCGGTACATGTTGGCGGTCGGCCCGCCAAGGTCGGAAATCACTCCGGTAAAACCCGGCACCTTGTCGCGGATCTCTTCGATCTCGCGAATGATCGACTCTTCGGAACGGTTCTGGATGATCCGCCCCTCGTGCTCGGTGATCGAGCAGAAGGTGCAGCCACCGAAACAGCCGCGCATGATGTTCACCGAGAAGCGAATCATGTCGTAGGCCGGGATTTTCTGGTTGCCGTACGCCGGGTGCGGAACCCGGGCATAGGGCATGCCGAACACGTAGTCCATTTCCTCGGTGGTCATGGGAATGGGCGGCGGGTTGAACCACACGTCCACTTCGCCATGCCGCTGCACCAAGGCACGGGCATTGCCTGGGTTGGTTTCCAGGTGCAGCACGCGGTTGGCGTGGGCGTACAGCACGGCATCGCCGCGCACCTTCTCGAAGGAAGGCAGGCGAATCACCGTCTTGTCCCGCGTCATCCGCGGGCTGGCCAGGATCTGCACGACCTTGGCTTCGTTCGGGTCTTCGACGTTGCCCTTCTCCTGCTCGATGGCGCAGGCCTGGGTGTCCTGAGTGTTCACGTACGGGTTGATGATCTTGTCGACCTTGCCTGGCCGATCGATACGGGTCGAGTCGACCTCGTACCAGTCCTTGGGCGTATCGCGGCGAATGAACGCGGTGCCGCGAATGTCAGTGATCTCTTCGACCTTCTGACCGTACGACAGGCGCTGGGCCACTTCGACGATGGCGCGCTCGGCGTTGCCGTACAGCAGGATATCGGCGCAGGCGTCGATCAGGATCGAATGACGAACCTTGTCCTGCCAGTAGTCGTAGTGCGCGATGCGGCGCAGCGATGCTTCGATGCCGCCCAGCACGATCGGCACATGCTTGAAGGCTTCCTTGCATCGCTGGCTGTACACCAGGCTGGCGCGGTCTGGCCGCGAGCCGGCCTGGCCGCCGGGCGTGTAGGCGTCGTCGGAACGCACCTTCTTGTCGGCGGTGTAGCGGTTGATCATCGAATCCATGTTGCCGGCCGCGACACCGAAGAACAGGTTCGGCTCGCCCAGCTTCATGAAGTCATCCTTGGACTGCCAGTTCGGCTGGGCAATGATGCCCACGCGAAACCCCTGGGCTTCCAACAGCCGGCCGATGATGGCCATGCCGAACGACGGATGGTCGACATAGGCATCACCGGTGACGATGATGATGTCGCAGGAATCCCAGCCAAGCTGATCCATCTCCTCCCTGCTCATAGGCAGGAAAGGCGCTGGGCCGAAGCATTCGGCCCAGTATTTGGGATAGTCAAAAAGCGGCTTGGCTGCTTGCATGTCGATGACCGTATGAAAAATCGCGGGCGCGGAATATAGCACAAAAAATAACCAATTCCGATGGCTTTAGTCGGAAATGGCTGGTGAATTTTCCGCCGGCAGAGCTCATTGAACCTGGATCCCTGCTGTAGGAGCGGTCAGCGGCCGCGAAAGCCCCAACGCGGTGTACCTGACCCAACCGCACCGCTCATTCGCGGCCATGGACCGCTCCTACGGGAAATCCGAACAGCGCGTTTACTCGTCGTCGTCGAAGTTGTAGCTGCCCGGAGCGAGGTTCTCGAAGCGGGTGTACTTGCCGATGAAGGCCAGGCGGATGAAACCGATCGGACCGTTACGCTGCTTGCCGATGATGATCTCGGCAATGCCCTTGTGCTCGGTGTCCGGGTGATACACCTCGTCGCGATAGACGAACATGATCACGTCGGCATCCTGCTCGATGGCGCCGGATTCTCGCAGGTCGGAGTTCACCGGGCGCTTGTTCGGGCGTTGCTCGAGCGAGCGGTTGAGCTGCGACAGCGCCACCACCGGGCAATTGAACTCCTTGGCCAGCGCCTTCAGCGAGCGAGAGATCTCGGAGATCTCGTTGGTACGGTTGTCGCCGCTGGAACCGGGGATCTGCATCAACTGCAGGTAGTCGATCATGATCAGGCCGATCTCGCCGTGCTCGCGCACCAGGCGACGCGTACGCGCACGCATCTCCGACGGACTGATTCCGGCCGTATCGTCGATGAACAGCTTGCGATCGTTGAGCAGGTTGACCGCCGAGGTCAGGCGCGGCCAATCGTCGTCATCCAGCCGGCCCGAGCGCACCTTGGTCTGATCGATACGTCCCAGCGAGGAAAGCATACGCATGATCAGCGAATCGCCTGGCATCTCCAGCGAGTACACCAGCACGGCTTTCTCGCTGCGCAGCACGGCGTTTTCCACCAGGTTCATGGCAAAGGTGGTCTTGCCCATGGACGGACGGCCGGCGACGATGATCAGGTCGGCCGGCTGCAGGCCGCTGGTCTTCTCGTCCAGATCGGTGTAGCCGGTGGACAGGCCGGTGATGGCCGCATCGGTATTGAACAGGGTGTCGATGCGATCGATGGCCTTGGTCAGCAGGTCGTTGACACTGACCGGGCCACCGGTCTTGGGCCGCGCCTCGGCGATCTGGAAAATCTGCCGTTCGGCCTCGTCGAGAATCTCGGCAGCATTGCGCCCCTGCGGATTGAACGCACTGTCGGCGATCTCGCTGCTGATGCTGATCAACTGGCGCAGGGTGGCACGCTCGCGGACGATCTGCGCGTAGGCCTTGATGTTGGCCACCGACGGAGTGTTCTTCGCCAGCTCGCCCAGGTAACCCAGGCCACCGACCTGAGTGCCCTGGCCTTCCTTGTCGAGCTGTTCGTGCAGGGTGACCACGTCGAAAGGCGTGTTCTGATCGGCCAGCTTGGCGATGGCGCGGAAGATCAGCCGGTGGTCATGACGATAGAAATCGCCGTCCGAAACCTGATCGAGCACACGTTCCCAGGCGTTGTTGTCCAGCATCAACCCACCGAGCACGGCCTGTTCGGCCTCGACGGAATGCGGCGGCACCTTGAGGGCAGCGGTTTGCAGATCGTATTGCTCGGGAGCGGATATCTCGTTCATGGCCACTTGAAATTCGGGTTGCAGAAAACAGCGTCT
>Ga0265798_10001477_pt1 | contig 36538 bp, 39 predicted proteins | sample P3T30metagenome_FD_192430 | JGI IMG/M metagenome (GOLD analysis project Ga0265798, IMG submission 192430) | Plant litter microbial communities from East Loma Ridge, Irvine, California - P3 T30 | ecosystem: Environmental > Terrestrial > Plant litter > Unclassified | place: USA: California...
AGGCTTAAAGCTTCGTCTCCTTACGATATCTGTCCCATGTGCGGGCATAGGATTGTCACAAACTTAGATCATTACCTGCCAAAGGCACGATATCCGAGATTATCAGTAGTTCCTGTAAATCTTGTACCATGTTGCTCTGACTGCAACAAAACAAAGCTACATTCTGTAGCTTCAAACTCTGATGAGGAAACTTTACATCCTTATTACGACAACATCGACAATGTCATGTGGCTGCAATCAGAAGTGCTCCATACCACCCCTCCGTCTATATTATACACCGTTAATCCGCATCACAGTTGGAATGCAGTTTTGGTGAGACGAGTTGAAAATCATTTTGAGGCATTTGGTATTGGTCAATTGTATGCCAACCAGGCTGCAGTGGAACTTTCCACTATTAATTACCGCCTTGAAAAACTATTTGCTGCAGGTGGATCTGATATGGTGCGCGCCCACCTGGAAGAGTGTGCAGAGAGCGCAATCTACGCCAATAAAAACTCGTGGCAATCGGCGCTATATTCTGCACTACATCGGGATGACTGGTTTTGCGATGCAGGGTTCAAATATTGATAAGTAACTTATGCGGATATGTGTAACTTGCTAAAGGAGTTTTTTTCCTTAACTTAGATTTTAATATTTTAAAAATCTATTCCTGATGTCTTAAGATTAGCACCTCAGGGCATTTATATGCGATATACCGCTACTATATGCACATAAGATGAACTTAAACTAACGCTATATAAATTTAGATCAGATTCTCTTTAGCAGCAAAGATTAATACGATTGCCTACATTTTAATTACATTTGTTGCTACATGCTACTCCTTGCATTATCAAACTTGCCCAGTATGAATGATATTGATCAAATCCTGAAAGCCTTAACCGATTTCCGTAACGAACGTGATTGGGCGCAATTCCATAATCCGAAAGATCTCTCTCTAGCCATATCTATCGAAGCAGCAGAATTGCTGGAACTTTTCCTATGGAAGGAAGCTGAGGATGCAAATGTGGACAAAGTAAAGGATGAGTTAGCAGATGTGCTATCATTTGCTTTTCTTCTAGCGGAGAATTATAACCTGAATATCAAGGATATTGTGCTGGAAAAAATTGCTAAGAATGCTTTGAAGTATCCTGTAGATAAAGCAAAAGGCACTGCCAAGAAATATGATGAACTATGATCATATACCAAAATACCAAGGCATCATTTATCGAAGATGTACTGACCAATAACATTGATGGTATCATCAATGACTTTTTCAGGAGTAACGTAGGCTACACGACCACCAAAAGCGAGCTGAATGCATGGAAGAACTCCCTCCAGTATATGGATAGGGTACTGAACCATTCAGATATTCCTGACGACGCAGGTATCGTAATCGAATACCAGATACCACAAACCTCAAAAAGGATTGATTTTATCATCACGGGACAGGGCTCCAATGATGAAAGCTATGCTGTATTGATTGAACTAAAGCAATGGTCCGAAGCCTCAATTACAGCAAAGGACGGAATCGTAAATACTTTTTTGGGCCGAAATAATAGGGAGGTAAGCCATCCTTCCTATCAGGCCTGGTCGTACGCAGCGCTTTTGGAAGGTTTCAATGAAGCGGTCTATACTGAAAACATCCAATTGAAGCCGTGCGCGTACCTGCATAATTACATGCCTGACAACGTTATCACTAATCCGTTCTATAGCGACTATATAGCAAAAGCTCCAATCTTTTTAAAACCGGATGCGCTTAAGCTACGATCTTTTATCCAGTCTTTTATTCGTTATGGCGATAAGAATAAGGTAATGCTCAAGATTGATGGAGGTAGGATCCGCCCTTCCAAAAGTCTGGCGGACAGCCTATCCTCTATGCTAAAAGGTAATGACGAATTTGTCATGATCGATGATCAAAAAGTCGTTTTTGAAACTGCAAAACAACTCGCGCAGCGCTCGAGTAAAAAAAGGAAACATGTGCTTATTGTTGAAGGTGGTCCGGGTACCGGTAAATCAGTCGTTGCAATCAATTTACTTGTCACCCTCACCAAACTCGGACTGCTCTCGCAATATGTCAGCAAAAATTCCGCACCGCGCATCGTCTATGAAGCAAAACTGAAAGGGGCTTTCAAAAAAAGTGAAATCTCAAACTTTTTTAGCGGTTCGGGTTCTTTCACGGCAACGGCGGAGAATATCTATGATGCCCTTATTGTGGATGAGGCACATCGACTGAATGCCAAATCAGGTATGTTTGCCCATCTGGGTGAAAATCAGGTAAAGGAGATTATCTTTTCCTCTAAGTTCAGTATATTTTTCATAGACGAGAACCAAAAAGTGGCACTGCAGGATATCGGTGAAATTGATGAGATACGTAAATGGGCCGCGCATTATGGTGCTGCGGTTACCCAGTTGGAGCTTAATAGCCAGTTCCGTTGCAATGGCTCAGATGGCTACCTGGCATGGTTGGATCATATTCTTCAGATAAGGGAAACAGCAAACAACACCCTTAACGCGCGCGAGTATGAATTTAAGGTGTTTGATAACCCGGAGGAAATGCGAGATAGCATTTTTGAGAAAAATAAAATCAATAACAAAGCTCGTCTGGTTGCAGGGTACTGCTGGCCATGGAAGAGCAAAAAAGATCCCAAAGCTGTGGATATCGAATTTGACGACTTCGATTTTGGCATGAAATGGAACCTTGCTACCGACGGCATGACCTGGATCATACAACCGGAGTCTGTCCACGAGATTGGCTGCATTCATACTAGCCAGGGACTGGAACTTGATTATATAGGAGTCATCATCGGAAAGGATTTGCTTGTACGGGATGGGAAAATTGTCACAGACCCCAACATGAGGGCGAGCGATGATAAGACGGTTCGGGGGTTTAAGAAGTTAATGAAAGAAGATTCTGCAAAGACAGCTGCTCTTACAGAAAGTATCATCAAAAATACCTACCGAACGCTTATGACCAGGGGAATGAAGGGATGCTATATCTATAGTGTTGACCCGGAGACCAGGCACTACTTCGAATCGCTATTAGCTAATAATTGACCTAAGAGGCTTACTTCAAAACTTATGTTCCAGCCAATAGCGCAAATTGCTTTCTAAGATCAGTAAGCTCTTGCTCAAGCTTCGCTATCCTAACGACATTGTCATCAACTAGAGACGCACCTAATTTTTGTTTTAGAAGCTGCATTTCCCGACCTATGGTTTGCTGTTCCGTTATGGCGTATTCTTCAGTCTGCTGGATGGATCGATGGCCGAGCATTTCCTTTACGACGTGGATAGGGACATCATTACCGAGTGTTACCGTACTCGCAAAGGTTCTTCTGGCCTTATGTGTGGTCAGGGTACTTGTTATTGCGCAGAGATCCGCTATCTCTTTAAGGTATGCATTCATCTTTTGGTTAGATGATATAGGTAATAATGAATCCTTTTTAACGCACATAGGATGATTCCGGTACCGTTCAATGATATCATGCGCCTGCGGCAGTAGGGGAATGTTTACAGGGCTGCCGGTTTTTTGTCTTTCTAAAACCACCCATATTTCACCATCAATACCAATATTGATATTTGATTGCTTTAAATTGCAGGTATCAGCATAGGCAAGACCCGTATAACATTGAAAAACAAATATATCTCTGACTAATGCAAGGCGTGGCAATTGGAAATTGTAACTTTCTATCTTAAAAAGTTCTTCCTTGCTTAAAGGTCTTTTGAAAAGCCTGACTTTTTTTGTTTTAAAGCGTTTAAAAGGATCTTGCGTAATTATTTCAAGATCAACTGCTATCAAAACAATTTTCTTAAAATTTGTAATATATTTTAGAGCGGTGTTGTTGCTGATATTTTTCACCGTTTTAAGATAGAACTCGTAGTTCTTTATGAACTCAAAATTAAGATCCCTGAAATCTATATCATTCACCCTGTATCTGTGATAAAGATATTCCTTTAAATGTTTTTTTGAAATTTCAAAACGTTCGTACGTTCCAAATGCATATTCTCCCCTCTTAACCAAAGCAAACATTTCATCATTATGCCGCTGAAATTCCTGAATAACCATTGCTGAACTATAGTCCCTGCCTGTTACATGATCGATAAGCCTCTTACTGGTAATTGGCTGCTTTTTAAAAAAAAGCTCATTCCTGAACTGGTGTGCCCTGATTACGATTAAATCTAAAAATTGATTCAATGTTTTCGCATATTCATCATTTCCACTCGTCCTTTTCAGTTTTTGATCCCATAGGTCAACACTACATTTACGTGCAGTAGATGTTTCTAATGGTTTACCATCAACGATTATTCTTAAATAAATATATCGCTCCGAGCTAGATTTCCTCGGAGTTTTGAGAAAAAAACTGACTGAAAAATTACCCTCAACCATAATGAAATTTTTGTTGTACTAACTTCTTATGAAGTTCCATAAATATAGCACGGTAATATAAAATTAGAGAATCAGAATATCACTCAACCAATCTTTATCGCAAGTTAATAACCTAATTATAAACAATTTATAAATTAAGTACTAATGTCTGAAGGTTTAGATTATGTAATGTTTGAGAACCGTTTTGCAGTGGTTCAGATATAAGAACAGGCATTCTACTTATGAGTAATAAATAGCGGTTCTAGTATCCCTGGCATAATCAATCAAAAATGGCAGATCTCCCCATTTGCAGGCGAACATTTTCCAAAGTGTCATTGACATACAACATTGTAGTTTTAATGCTGCTATGTCCCATAAGTTTGCTTAAAGAAAAAGGATTCATACCCGTACCAGCCATTAAACTGCCAAACGAATGCCTCGACAAATGAAAATGGACATTACACGTAATAGCGCACATATTTGCAATACGCTTCAAGCACCTGTTAGCGGCCTGATTGCTTATTGGTGGAAATATAAGATCCCTGTCTTCAGCAACATATTTCTTCACAATGCTGGCTGATCGGTGCAGTAATGGTACCTGGACAACTAATCCTGTCTTCAACTGCCTGATAACTAAATATTCGCCCTTTAGGTTTTTTTTATTTAGTGTCATTATATCGCTGAATCGCAACGCGGTATAGCAGCCAAAGAGAAACAGGTCACGCGTTAATTCAAGTCCATTCGCCAGCTTGCTATCATTTGGCGGTATGTCGAGCTCCTGTATGGCTTTGATTTGTACTTCCGATAGCGTCGTATGATGGCGGATTCCACGTCTCACCTTAAAATAGGTGTAAGGATTCTCTTTTATTATCTTTCTCTTAAGGCCATAGTTTAAGACAACCCGAAGCACCTTATGGTGTGTACTTACTCCACCATCGCCGATACCTCTATCGCGCAAAAAAAGTTCAAAGCGTAATAAAAAATTTTGGTCGACCCTGTGCAGGCCAATATGTTCCTGGAACTCACTTAATCTACGGCGCACAAGCAGATAATGCTTTTTTGTGCTCGGGGCAAGTATTCTGAATTGAGTCTGATAACAATCATCAAGCAACGCAAAAAAATCTATGTTTTTCGACTTTCCAAAGTGGAACCGTACAAGATCGGTTGAAAGTTCATTATCTGACGCTACTTGTTGCCATAGGAATTTTTCTATAGCAGCTAGTTTATTTCGTAAAACCGTGTTGCGTACACTTGAGCCAGGCTCCATAAAGACTCCGGGGGTAGTTTGCCATTCTTCAATAACCCCATAAATACCAACGGGTATCTTGATGCTCTTACGTGAAACCGCTATCTTTAAATAAACCGGGCATGTGCGATCCTTCCGCATTTTATCGGTTCGCAAAATGGCCTTTACATTAAAATATCCCATTATTTCTACACTATAAGTCATTAATAAACGGCAACCCAATTTACGTTCAAAAATTAAACTTAGGAAGGTAAAATAGCATTTTTTTGACTTTCTTTTTTTGACAAACAATTAGAATTACAATTTACTAAAAAATTTATTACCAGTGTTTTGCATATAAAATTATTACTAAAATAAACGTAAATTATGTTACCTTTTTAGATATATTTGTAACATGATTTCCACTCATAATCTAATAGCTCAAAAAATTACTGCCCGTACCGCCGGAAGTATAATATTTCCTAATGACTTTCGTGGACTCGGCTCTGATGACGCTATTAAAATGAGCCTTAGTAGGCATACAGATTGTGGTAAGCTCGAAAGACTGGCGCATGGGATATATTATAAACCACATAAAAATGCGAAGAATCGCCCACCTTCTCTGGAATCCATAGCTGTCGCCATTGCAAAAAAAGAACGGATCCTGATAAAACCATCGGGTATATATGCCATGTACAAACTCGGCATGGTATCCATTGCACCGGTCGATTTGGTTTACATCACAGATGGCGAACCTCGCAATATCCTTGTGGACGGAAAAAGATTAATATTTAAATCGACCACACCAAAAAAACTTAATCTTTCCACGGAAACGAGTGGATTCCTAATACAAGCTCTTGAGGAAATTGGAAGAAATGCAGTTGATGATTCTGTTGTTACAAAAGTTAAGAGCCATTTAAAAAAAATAAATCAGCAATCCCTGCATGCAGACCTGCAATTGGCTCCTGCGTGGATATATAATCTTATTTACAAGTTAAACGAACAAATAAAGTTATCATCATGAATACACTAGTAGAAACTAACGACCAGGATTGGCAAGAGCTGTGCTACTATGCAACACAGCTCCCAAATGAACATGACGAGCTGCTGCCCGGATTAAAGTGGGGCGATTGTAGCCAGCTCTATACACCTGCTTTCTGGAAGATGCAATATATTTCCCATAAACAAGTTGACGATACGAATACAATTTATAAACTCGGTAAAACGATTCTTGAAGAAATTGTAGTATGTCTATTGGGTGGGTTTGGAATGCCTTCCGAATTGGGCCTTGCAGCTTTTGAAAGGTTAAAGGAAAACAACTTAATAAGGCCTAAGGTAGCATTCGAACATATTTACCAAGCGCTTTATGAACCTTTTATTTTTGAAGGCGGGCGCAGTGTCAGATACCGCTTTTATAACCAAAAAGCGAAATACCTTTCTGAATTACTAAACAGGGAGGATTTAGAGAAGATACCACTAGATAATGATATTCTGTTTAGGAAGTGGCTGTTGACTGTGGATGGGATTGGTTTAAAGACTGCTTCATGGATAACCAGGAACTGGCTGAACAGTGATAATGTTGCAATTTTGGATATTCATATCTTGCGTGCGGGTGTCCTGGCAGGCTTTTACGAGCATAATATTGAAAATCTCGACAAGCATTATTTATCTCTGGAAAAGAAATATTTGGAGTTCTGCAATGCCCTCGATGTATCGTCATCGATAATGGATGCAATAATTTGGGAATTTATGAAAAAAAATAATAAATTAGCACTCAATGCGTTAAAGCACACCAACTAAATACCTTATTATGTCAGGAAGCAGCTCCACGGATGACTCTCCTTTTGGTGGAGGATCATCTAATCTAACAGATTGCATCAACTTAACCGGGCGTGGCACAATCATGTCACCGGATCCGGCAATCTTACCTTCGTTAAATGTAGGCGATATCGTAATGATTAGTCTGCGTTCAGTCACTGGTCCTTTGCAGGCATTAACTCAGACTGGGCAACTAATCGGAAATATATTTTTATCTGGTAATCTTTCTGCTACATTTATAACATGCATAAATGAAGCGAACGAGTACAAAGGGAAAATTACTTCCCTTGACGGTGGTCTCTGCGAAATATTCATTTCAAGAAGATGATAGTCGTTGGAGGGACCTACGATGAGTACTGCTTTGAACCGAGGTGGGAAATGAAATTTGGTTCCGGACTTAGGGCATGCTGGGTTCTGGGACGCTTAAATCCTGATAGGAAAATCACATTCTATTCTTTCGGTGATCAAACAACAACCGAATTTCTGGAAATTGTTGCAGAAGAAATTAAGTTAGAGCCCAAGATCACGCCTATTCCGAAGACCGTGCAGTTTAGGTATGATTATCCCTTGGCGGATCCGGTTGTAATTCCACGCCCTGACACCTTGAACTCCCACATTAATAAGATGGAAGTCATGGGAGAAAATATACTATACTATGGCATGATTGAGGGCAATGCTGTGGTTTCAGGCAATAAAGTTATCTACGATCCCCAGTCACCCTCGAATCCACTACCTTTCTCCGCAACAGGTTCGAGTGCGAAGCAATTGGCTGTGGTGGTGAATATTGTTGAAGCAAAAAAAATTGTGGGTATTAAAGAAACAGATATTAAAGCTATTGAAGATTTCTTTTTTAACGAAGAGAAAGTAGAAGTCCTGGTCCTTAAAATGGGGGCTAAAGGTGCATTGGTAAAAACGAATACTGGAAAGGAAGAAATTATACCTGTGTATGAAACTAGCTCAGTTTGGCCTATTGGATCCGGAGATGTCTTCGTAGCCTCCTTTGCGCATCATTGGATAGAATCAGAGGATCCGATTAATGCCGCTAGACGCGCTTCTTGGGATACAGCAGTGTACTGCAACACACGCAACTTCAACTTTATACCTTTCGAAAGTGACCCTAATATAAAACCGTTTAAGATAATTGACTATCCAAAGGGACAAATTTATCTTGCCGGACCTTTTTTCACATTCTCGGAACGTTGGCTTGTAGACCAGATTTACAATTGTCTACAGGCGATGAATCTAAAAATTTTTTCCCCATGGCACCATGTTGGGCTTGGTGATGCCTCCACAGTTGTACCACTGGATATAAAAGGGCTCAATGAATCCAAGTTAGTGTTTGCTATCTTGGATGGCCTGGATTCGGGAACATTATTTGAAATTGGTTTTGCTATCGCAAATAACTGTACTGTAATTGGCTATGTTGAAAACGAAAGTTCTGAAAGCATAAAAATGCTCGAAGGTACTGATTGTATCATCGAGAGAGATTTGACAACGGCAATATATAAGTCCTTATGGGCATTAGCGAAAAATGAGTAAGGGCATATTATTATCAGGTGGCATGGATTCGATATCACTTGCTTATTGGAAAAAACCGGAAATTGCTATAACTATTGATTACGGGCAGGCAGCGGCAGATACCGAAATCAGGACAAGTTCCATCATCGCTGGAAATTTAGGAATGGTGCATCATACCATTAAGGTAGATTGCAGTAGCTTGGGAAGCGGAGACTTAATCAACAGCACTGCTATAAAAGATTCACCATCATCCGAATGGTGGCCTTACCGAAATCAGTTGTTAATAACATTGGCCTGTATGAAAGGTATTAGTTTAGGTTTAAAGGAACTAATGTTGGGCTCCGTTAAATCTGACGGGTTTCATAAAGATGGGACCTATGAATTTTACAATCGGATGAACTCCTTAATGGAGTATCAGGAGGGTGCTATTAAAATATTAAGCCCCTGCATTGAAATGTCCACAGTTGAACTAATAAAGGTTTCAAGAATCCCTAAATCATTACTGCATTGGGCTCATTCCTGCCACACCTCCAATATACCCTGCGGTCAATGCCGGGGATGTAACAAATACGGACAAACCCTTAATGAATTGTACGCAGAGTAATGGATAATCCGCAAATTAAACCGTTGGAAGATATTATCCCTGCTTTTAATTACTCAATAAAAGAGGTAATAAAACTATCCAGGGATATAAAACCTCTCGATAGACGTTTTGATTCGGTTATAAGCGGCCGAAAGTCCACACGATTATTCAAGCAATTGGAATTAGCGCAGATCGGAGATATTTTATGGTATGCGGCAAAAGTACAGGATACTTACCAACAGGACAATGGCTATATACTTACACACCGCGGAACAGCATCTGCTGGCGCACGCCATCCTATTGACATTATAATCAACACTCCTGTACTATCAAAAGGCGACTTTTACTACTATAATCCGTTTGAACACTCTTTAAATACTTTAAAAGAATTTGGGGGGAGCAACTTTATTAAGCATGTAAATAGCATCGTTGACACTACAAATGCTACGATTATCTGGTTTGTAGCACATAAATACCGTACACAAGCCAAATACTCAAATGCTGACTCGCTTGTATGGCGGGATGCCGGGGCATTGATTAATGGGATCCAAATGGTTTGTATTGCAATGGGCTTGAACAGTTGTCCCATCGGAAGCTTGGGTGAGCCATTTATATCTGATTATTTTAACAATCAGGAAGGTATCGTTGGCGCAGGTGGAATGCTTATTGGCTGAAAAACCTTCTCAAATTCAATATATGCTTTTTCTAGATTTTGCCTTGTCTCATCAATGTCCTTTTCTTGTAAATCAAGATTTACAAGATCCAAGTACAGCTGGTCAACAATCACCTTGTGTATTTTATTGACAAACACGAAAGAATTGTTATTGGTGCATGCCCTAACTTTTAGGGTTTTACTACCGATTCTTTTCATGACCTTCACTGCTTCTATCCTGATACTATTTTGCGCTACCGGATCATGATTTCTCACAAGATTTTCACAAACCTCTATTAATTTCCATGTGTCTTCCTTGAGGCTCCTATAGAATTTTAGGTTATTGGCCAGATTAGCATTGTATTCATTTTCCACCTTCGCAATCTCCATTTCTGCATCCTGGAAAATAGTCTCGCAATTCTCAATAAATTCCTCAACATTACTTGCCGTTGAATTAAAAAGACGGATTGGAAAACTGTTGCCCATTGCCTTAAATAACTCCGTTCTTATAGTAAAAAGGCTTGGAAAGGAGTTGCCAATTAACTGTGATGGGCGGATGTGGGAAAATTTATCCCATGGAATAAAAGTATGATATCGGTCAATAAGTAGCTTTAAGCGATGCGAAATTGATTTAAATCTGGTTTTGTACAATTCCTCGTTAGCTATTTCCTTTAGTTCATTTAATGATGATAAAGTAATATTAGAGGATTGTGTACATCGGATAGCACCTGCCTGAAAACCTGATTCCGACATTAGTAATCCCCTATCTGCTCCAATGTCCTGTACAATTTGTTGTAAGGTTAAGACTTTATCCTTGGGTACTGCAGTTCTCCAAAGTTTGCATTCGACAATCCAAATTACATTAATACCAAAATGCGTTAATTTGACCAATACGTCAACTTTATGAACGCCCCGGGCTCCCCTTACTGTTGCATCGGTTTCAGCTTGAGCGCCAATTGAAATAAAAAAATCAGCCACATTTTTTTGATAGTCGTTCCAGGTCATATTATTTTCTTCATTTTACATGAATATAGTAAAATTGATTGTATTATAAAGAAAATTCAATTATCAAATGATGTAATATGCTATATTTGTAGTGATTATGTCACACGTTCATCTTAAAAAAATTTAGGTGCAAATTCGGGGCAATCCACTTTTGAAAAATAGAAAACATCAGTATATATGCAGGTTTCCGAGCTTAGGTTCGATTCCCGGCGATTCCACTTGACCGGAAGGTACACAGATTTGTGTCCTTTCCGGTTTTTTGTTGAATATAAATCACTGTTAATCATGTATATAAGGCGTGCCGCCTCGTTAACCTTAGGTGTTCGATAATTTATTCCATCAAAAACGATTTTTTCGGGAAATATCGAACCTATCAGCTCTCTTTTTTTGCTGACAGGTAAATTCCAATAATGGACATCAAGACGCGAAAGCGTGTTAATTTCTTTATCCATAAGCTTTTCCACATGCGCCTGTGATGGTTTATTGTTGCCTATGGTGTCGATAATCGTTCGGCCTTCTTAATTTCATTTTCAGCCTCATCTTTTAATGCCTTAAAATCGTTAGCATCTATTACTTCTGACAATAACAATTTCCTGGCTTTAGAGATTTTTTGGTTTAGCCTGTCTATATCGTCAGCGATTTTCCTTCGCTGATCATTTTCGGGTTTTGTAAATTGCGAAAACAACTTTCCGACAATTATTTTATATAGTTCTTTTATCGCAGGATGGGGAATAAATTTTCTTAGCTCCTTCTCAAAAAGCTCATGGGTATCTTCAGCGCGGTGCCTGAACCTGCAGCCCGGCTGGCAGTGATAATACGGATAGTACCTGGTTTTGCCTTTAGATGAGCTCCCTGTGAGCATGCCGCCGCATTTGGGGCATTGAAGGAAGCCGCGCAATGGAAAGTTTTCATCAACCTCAATCTTCGACTTTGATTTGACCTTGCGCTTCTTACCATCCAAAACGTCCTGCACTTCGTAAAACAGATATTCTGATACGATTGGCTCGTGGGTACCCTTGACAAAGCCTGCCTCCTCATCTTTATAAGCCGGTACAAAGACAAGCCCGCAGTACACCGGATTGCGAACCATTGTCCAAAACACGGAGCTCCCGCATTTCAGGCCCATCCTGTTGACTTCTTTACGTATCTGGTCGGCTGCCTTAGCGCCTTTTGCCAGCTCATCGAATACCCAGCGTATATGCGTCGCCTGCGGCTCAACAATACCGAAGTACTTTTTGCCATCCTCCGTTATCTTATTCTTATAGCCTATTGGTGCTATACCAAGTGCGCGGCCTTCTTTCTTTGCGCGGCGCATGCCATGGAATACATTAACGGCCCTGCGGTCATTCTCAACCTCGGGAGTGGCTAGGTATAGGGCAAGCATTATTTTATTTTACGGAATGCTAAAATCAAGAGGCTGCTCAATAGCCTGCGGCTCGACCCCGAATTTTCTCAGCACGTTGATTATCTGGTAGGCATCACCCGCATTCCTGCTGAATCTGTCCCACTTAGTGAACAGTACAACATCGGAATGCCGCTTCTTCCGTTTGAGGATATTGAGGTACTTGATCCATTCGGGGCGGTTAAAACTCTTTGCGGAATGGTCTTCAATAATTACATTGTGGACGGCAATGTCATTGTTCTCGCAGTATTTGCGGAGCATCTCTTTGTGACTGCGCTGCGAATACCCTTTGTCCGCCTGCTCATCGGTACTTACCCTGATATATAAATCTGCATTTTTCATAGTCTCAAATAAAATTGCAATTTACAAATTTTGGGCCGGATAGAGGTAAAAAGCGACTGCCTCATTCGCCAGTTATATAGAAAATTTATAATGACAAGAAGCTGATAATCATTAACTTACATGTCACCTTGTCGCAGTATTTTCCTTGCTTGTTCAGTTGGGATAAATCCCGCTTCTGCCTTTATTCTCCTTCTCATAACCGAACATTTAAATTAAAAAAGCCCTTCAGGGCTTATATTATAAATCTTTAAAAAATATCTTGCTGGCCTTGTTTTTTTTAAACGATGGCTCGTAGCGCAAATACCCGTAGTCACTGAGTTCCCTGACGCATTTGCGATAGGTCTTGGCGGCGGAGAGCTTTGCGATCTTCATGATGTCGGCACTGTAGGCATAAATAGGATTTGTAAAGCCTTTATCATTCCTGTGATGCAGCAGCGCAGCAAATACGCTGATATGCGTGCTGCTGATGCGATAATCATTCGCTATCGCTGCAAAGAAGGCTGATAAAGGCTTTTCCATTTCCGTATTTACAAAGATTGCTTTTTACGGCGTTGTTTCTTTTCCTGGTTTTCACCCGGGCCGTCTTCCTCTCCTGCACTTTGCTGTTTCTTGCTTTCCTGTTTATTGGACTGCCCTTCACCCTGCCCCTGCTGCTGTTCCTTTGCCTGTCTTGTGTCAAGGCGCTTCAGGTTGTCATCATATACCGTGAGTGTCTTATATTGCGGGGTTGCCTCAATATATTGCTTTACCTCCTGGCCATCCTTTATAAAAGTAGCAGATTGCAGGTTGCCTTTCTTTAATGAATTTATCAGGTCTGCCCTATGGGAGTCATTGGCAAGCTCTTTTATAGGATGCTTGGAAAGCACCGCTTCCAGATCGAATCCATAATTCTCGTGATAGTGCTTCAGTTCGAAGTTGCCCTTGGTGTCGGCATTTTTGAAGTTCATTTGGACCCAGGAATTGTATTTCTCGCCTTCCTTGTTCGTCAGTTCTTTGTGCACTGCCCTGCCCTCCATCAGGTTATAAGCTTCTTTCAGCGTGATATTATTCCCCCTATTGATGTAGAAGGTCTGTTCCAGTGACTCTGGCCTGTCTTCCTTTTGCAGGTTAACCTTATACGAATTGAAAAAATACATATCGGACTGTTCAGATTTTTTAAAGCTGAGTTCCGCAGCAACCTTGTCCGTGCCATAAAATGCATCATGCTTAAGGCTGAAGGTCGGTTCCTGCTTCAGGATATTTTCCTTTAGTTCGCTCTCAAGCGCTTCGCCAAAACCGGTATACTTTACCTGGTCTTTCAGGTAGTCGAAATTTTTCTCGTTCATGACTTTATCTTTAGGTTAATTAAATGATGGCAGGGGAATCACCTTTGCAGCCTTGCGGTTTTTTAGCTTCAGCTGCAGGTGCCTGCCCCCGTGCTTCTTTGCCAGTTCTATAATAAGGTTCTTCTTATCCGGGATGGTGAATTTTGGGAGCGCATATACGATCATTAGGTCGGAATGGACAGCTATCTTCAGGGCATCGGGTATAACCGCTACGGGCAGGATTTCTATTTCCTGGGAAGCTGTCCTTTTTGACCTTTTCTGGTCCCGCACAAAAAAACGAAGCTGCCCTATATCATAGCTGATTGACGAGCCTGATTGGGAGGACATGCTCTGTGACATCCTTCCTGCCGCGTTACCCATCATATCTGCCGTCATGCTCAAACCTGATGAGGCCGCGGTAGCAGTGCCTGTCGTAGCGCTGCTGAATATTGAAGTGACTTTCTGTCCCAGTGCCCCACCCCCGCCGGCATGGACGATGTAATTGGCTACTGAAGGAACGGTGAAATAGCCTATGATGCCTATGATCATAAAGACCAGGTAGGCCATATCGGTCCTGCTGAAAAAGGTATCGCCGTAATCGTTGACCTGTGCAATATCTACCTGCAGCATTTTCTCCTGTATTTTTCCGATGATGCTCCCAAAAATATTGGCGACAGGGAGCCAGAGAAAGATATTGATGTAACGGGCGAGCCAGACGGTCAGGGTGTGCTGGAAACCGTCGAAGACCGCAATACCGAAAACAAATGGGCCGAGGATCGACAATCCGACGAGCTGGAAAGTCCGCAGCGTATCGATACACAGCGAGGCTGCCTCAAAAAGGACGCGAAGCACCTCGCTCATCCATTCCTTGACCGAATTTCTGAAGCTATAAGAAGCCTTGGCCATTGCGAATTTTACATCATTGCCAATACCCTCTATTAGCCCTTCACCGGAAGGGTCCTGGTCGTCATAGGTATATTTGAACCAGCGGTCCCTGTCGCCCGAACCATCTTCTCCGACATACATCTGCCAAGCATCTGTCGTCTTTATGGCCTCCTCTTTTTGCTTTAGCAATACTTCGATCGCCTTATTGGAATCCTCAACCATCGCGCCGGTAGCGGTGACGGTCGGCTTCATCACTCCATTAATTAACGTTAGTACCGACGGGAAGATCATGATGCAGAAGCCAATTACAAACGGCCGGAAAAGTGGGTAAAAATCAATAGGCTCCGCATTAGCCAGGTGCCTCCAGACCCTTGAGGCGATATACCAGAGTGCGCCAAATCCCGCGATGCCCTGCGCAACGCCGATAAGGTTGCTACAGAGCGGCATCATATCATCATAAAGCTGCTCCAGTACGCCATGGAGGCTCCCCATTTCATCCGCGAGCGACTGTGCGTAGGTGCCCGCAGGCAGCAGTAGCACAGCGGCAAAAAGTAATGTTGTTATAAATCTCGGCATAGTTGTAGCTTTAAGGGTTGACGTTTGACAATAGGCGCATGGCATTGACATCCCCAGTTTCCTTTGCACGCTGGAGGGACAGCAAGGTTGCTTCATTATTATACGTCCTAAGGAACAGCAGCTTATCCTGCATATCCGCATAAATCCTGTCAATTTCGGCAAGGCGCTCATCATCTGACATTCGCAGCCTGTTTGCTGTCAGTACAGCAGTCAGTTCATCGAGGTTCCGCAGGCTTTGTTTCAACAGGTTATCATAGACATTGCCCATGTACGAAAGCTCATTCTGGTTAAACATGCCGCTCGCGGTAAAGCGTTGCTTTGCTCTTTGGTACTCACGCACCAGCGTCACCTGCTGGTCGATGATATCCCCTACCTTTTTGTAGTTTCGCATTGCGGGGCTGACTTGTAATAGGGCGTCAAAAAAAGTCTGGTGAAGGCTGAAATTGCCTTCCGACAGATCTTTTACAGTATTGTAGCCCCTGGAAAGGATTTCATAACCCTGCTTCATTTGCTTGGGGATTGACCTGAACTGCGCCAGCTTCTCAATATTGAGTGCGAGCTGCTGGAGTTCCTGCATCTGGGCCGATGCGCCCGAGGGAAGCAGCAGCACTAATGACAGCAATAGTGTAAAAAGTATCTTTTTCATGGTGGTGTAGGTATTGCATTTAATTCCCTGCTCTGGTTAATGTCGCGTTGCTCGCGTTCTCGGACAGCTGACAGCAAATGCAACTGTTGTTTAAAATCCCTGGCAAACGCATGGTTGTCGCTCACTTCCAGGTAGATCTGGTCGATCCTTTTCAAGCGCCCTGCGTCGTCCATCTCAAGCTCGTTGTCTGTATTGAAGCGGATAAAGGAAATGAAAATTCAAGGATTGCAAAGCATAGTGGATTACTCTACCACGTATTGGATGAAAAAGGGAATCGTGTTGGAGTTCCAATTAAAGCCAGTCGCTTTTATGATAAGCCGACGTTGAACAATTTGGAAAAGAAATTTGCAACTAATGAAATCAAGGGCCAGCCTAACAAGTCCAGGATCAAAAATGCGATTGACACCATATTTCTAAGGAACAATATCATTATTCTGCCTCAACTTGTAAAGCAGCTTCAAAAAGAAGGTATTGACACAATCTTGCGTCAAAATGCTGAAGGGTTGGTATATGGAATAACATTTGTTGATCACAAATCCAGAACTGTCTTAATGGAAGTGGTATTGGAAAAGAATATAGTGCGAAGGGGCTACATGAACGGTGTGCCATAAATATTAAAGGCAAGAGCAAGGAGAATAAGATGGTAAAATCCCATACACCGGAATTATTAGTAGATATAATGGAAGAAATTAAAGGCTCGTTTTCAATTGCTGATATAAGTAAAATATTGGATGTATTAACTAAAGTTGAATATCCCTCTGATTATGTACCGAAACAATTTAAATCTGACAAGAAGAGAACAAGAAAGGGACGTTCTACCTAAGACTCCATCTTAATTATCTTTATCTACCAGTTGAAAATCGAAATTTAAATACACTGAAAGTTTTGAAAGATAATCTATGCTAAAGCTAATTTTTCCATTCTCAATTTTCAAAATTGTAGACCTACTATCATCCATTATATTCGCCAAATAATCTTGGCTATATCCACGTCTTTCCCTAAAATCTTTTATTGCCCTTCCAAGATGTAGACTGTTGTCTTTAATAAATTGGAACTCTTGAAAACCATCCATAGCAAATAGCTGGTGTTATCTGAAGTGTTACTCACGCCAACTCTTTTCCCATTCCTCTAAATTGATTCCAATTATATTATAAGGAAAAGTTAATGATTGAATTATTTCAACAATTAACTCCATTAAATCATTCATCACATTTCCACCTGCAATTTCTGAGATCATTGAGCCTCCAGTTCCAACTCCAGATGGTTCCAGTATTAGTCTATGCCATAGAAATTTTGCTGCGATTAAATTATTAAAATAAACTTTTGGATGAAGATTATCGAAATGTCCTTTGGGATAAAACGTTGCAATTTCTATTAATACTTCTTGGTAAAAATCTATCAAATTATAGATAGCACTTAATGTGTTTGAATGAATTCCTTCATCAAATACTGTCTGTGCAATCATGAGTTGGGCACGATGAATTACTATGATCTTGTCAAGATATTTCTGCAAGGTTTCTTTATCGTACTCTTCTTTATAAGTTAAATTATCTTCAAAGTTTTCGGACGGATAATAAGCTTTTCCTGTCGCCGCGTTAATTGACGCAATTTCATCAGCGTGCTTTCTTCTTTCAAGCACTCTATTAATCCATTTATCACGATAAATAATCACTTGTGCGACGTCGAGTTTTCTTCCAAATCCTCCTTTAATCATTGTTTCATCATGACAAATCAAACACAGAACAGATAAATTCTGAATTGCATTATTTGCTGGGTTCTCATCGATATGATGAATTTGAATTGGTCTTCCTGGAATATTACATTTACAACATGTACGGTCAGAATAATAATACAAAACTTCTGCGGATGTATGTTTGGAATATGAATACGTTATTTTTTCATGATTGTCATTAAACATTTAAGGTAATGTGTGGTCACTTTGAGAAGTTGCCGATGAAAGCGGACTGAGTTTTCTCTGACAAGATAATGTTTCTTCGTGAAAACAAACTTTAAGTTGCCTAAAATTCGGCAATTTCTTAATGTGGCGGCTAGCTTTAGCTACGCTGGAATAAATAGTTGACTTTCATAATTAAGATTTTTAAATGCCTTTAGTTTTGATCTTTCATTAGTCCAATATAAATCGTTTTTACCAACGTAACTTAAAATTAAAATATCAACCCAATCATTGTTTTCAAATTTGTTTCCAACTTTTGAAGCAGTGCGTAGTAAATTATCAAATATTGATGCTAATAAAATATTAATCGCTTTTTTTAATTTACTAAAACTGATTTCACTTAAATGTATTTTTGGGCTCGTATACAATTCGTTTAAAACTATAATAGGAACAACGATTTGAAAATCATTCCGATAAAGTTTAACAACTTCTGCTTTTTCGATTTCATACCAGATATTTGTATCTGCAATTATTCTTCTCATGAAATTTAGACGATTTTGGATGTAGTTACAGCTAACGTGAGGCCGCTTAAGCGCGTTGTCGCCATTCGGAGCGCGTTCCCTCTGCCGAACGGAAAGGTAACAAAACTTATGATTTTTTCTAACTTGGAAAGGTGTAAAAAATCCAAGTTTTGTGGCTTCTTAAAACCGCGCGTCCACGCTAACGTATTTGCGGAAATGGTGGTTAGCTGCTGTTAGCTGCTGTTACTATGTAAAACTCTGACATCTAGTTCACTTCTATCAAACGTAAATCGGCTGTTTTCAAACGTGTCATTTAAAGAATAGACAAAAATATTGCCCTTGCTTGTAAAAAATATATAATCGTAATAAACCGCAAAAGTTCCAACCTACTCTTCGCGAATTACAGTGAATTTTCCATTGTTCAAATTATAGATATATAAACCTTTGGAACCTTTTATAATTATGCTGTTATAACTTGTTTCAATTTGTTGAGGGAAATCATAATTTGGCAACTTTACTTTTTTGTAAAAATTATATTTTTCTAAATCATAAATCAGGATTCCATCTTCGCTATCAGCAATAACAACAAAATTATTTTGAGTGAACTTTTTAACGTCTTGTGGATCGGTGGTTCTAATTTCTTTTCTTTCAGTTATATTATTACTTCTAAGGAAATTACTGATAACCCATAGTTTCTTAGCGCCATGAAAATATTTTGGTTTCTCGCAATCAAGTTTGAAACAACAGGATTTCCAATAGTATCAAATATTTTTGGAATAAATTTCTCTTCAAAATTCTGATGATTATTTCGAACATTCAACCGATAAATTCCATCTTTTTCCGAAAGCGCATAGAGATTCTTGAACTCATAATCAATCGACAGTTGGGAAATATTCGGTGATTCTTGAAGATTTTCTCCAACAATCAGACCTTGCGCTCCATTACGTAAATCTATCGAAAGCAACGAATCGTCCTTTGAAGTATATATCGTATTATTAATTCCTTGAAGTTCAAGAAAGGAAGACTTTGCAGTAATTTTTTTAAGAAAATTTCTGTTAGAATTTAAGTGACTACGTTGATCGGCAAAAGGTATTATCTCCAGCCCGTCGTTTAGATACGAGACGAAGAGATGAAATTGATAAACGTATAGTGAAACAATTATTTTCATTTTATATTTTCTTTTTCGTTAGAATAGATGGAATATCGTCCTGATCAATTAATCCTTCAATTACCCAGCGTTGTAATAGCGATTCGGAAATCGCATACCTTGATTTTGAGAAGGGAATTACCGGAAAACCATGCCATGGATTCACAACATTTTTTGGATCCTCAAAGTATCCAAATTGCTCTTTTTGTGTTCCAATTACCGAAAATCTGATTGAAAGCTCCATATGTTGCCATTGTCGTCAAGCCAAGCAGCCGAATTAATCAATTCCGCATTTGCAGGTATTGAATGTACAAAGTTTCCGTAATCTCCGTGGTCAAATATTTCTTTTTCAAGATTTACATTTAGCCATTTTGCCCAACTTCCAGCAGCGTGGAACTGGTGTTTGTAAATTGATACATATTGTCTTAGTCTATCTGGTCTATGGTAATTTATATCGGGCATATTCGTGTTTTGATGATTTGCAATAGCAGCTAACTTGTTCATATGCGCTACTTTGCAGCAACCATTACCGACATTCGGTAGGATATACGCTACTTTACGATTTTTTTTACAAATATAATCATAATAATTTCACTAGAATTTGGCGTTAGCGGAAATTAAGGCTGTCTCTCAGCGGATTGCAACTAAAGCGACACTCATGTTTATGTATTCCTTTATGATTATCATTTTTTAACCAAATGTTGCAGATCAGGTCGTTTTTGATACGTTCCATTTCGCTTTCAATCACCAGAACGATGTCGCATTTTATTCGCTTATAATTTGCTTCGATTCCTGCTTCATCGCATCAACACCATTTTTTTTATAAAGGAAAATACATCCGGTATTTTGATAGGTTTTGGTATCAGCGGCTACTTTTCATTGTCAACAATAATTTTAGCATGAAAGATGTTCTGCACTTTTTCCATCGATCCAAGTCCACTCACTTGAAGAGAATGATAATAGTTTCTGCCTCAAGTCGCGGTTAAAACGTTCTGCGATACCCATCGCTGTGGGCATGCCAGCGTTCGCAGAAAATCCTGCCCCAAGAGTTACAGTCAGATGATTCGTCATAAAACTAGGAATGACTTATTAATTGTTGTCCTGTAGGAAGACATAAAGGTAATCACATTTGATAGTTTGCATCCGAGAATATACATTTATATATCAACATCTACTTTTCCGTTTTTAGTTTTTATAACGTTAGGATTTTTGCTGTATAGTAAGTGAAAGTAATGATGCTCTTCTTCAAGATAAATGGTATTTTTGAGTATGGAAAATCTCACATTGTTTGAAAAACCGGCAAATCCAACTACAAAGCCTTATCGCGTAGGGGAAAATATTTTCAGCTATTGGGAGAACTGTGTGTCAGATGATGTTTTGAAGGCTAAACAATTTTTGGAAGTTTGGTTTGCAAATTATCCAAAAGAACATTGCAAAAGATTAAAGGATGATTTCTATAATAAATTCGCGGACGCTTGGTATGAACTGTTTATCCATCAGTTATTTTTCCTGCAAGGTTTTCAACTGCAGGTTCATCCCAAAGTTCCAAATTCATCGAAACATCCCGATTTCTTGGCGACTAAGAATGGATATAGTTGTTATATTGAGGCTAAGGTAATTACAGGTTTGTCGGAACGAGAACAGGGATTAGAAACAGTTCGTGAAACAGTTATAGACAGGCTGCAACAATTGAACTTGCCAAATCATCTTCTTAGCCTGGATAAAGTAGAATTCAAGGGTGAAGGTGTACCATCATTACGAAATATAACCAAGTGGATTGAAAAGAAGATTAGTGAAATCAACGTTCCTGAAATTAAGTCAGAATCGGATTATGGCAATCGGGATATACTCCGGTTCGAGAATGAAAAAATACTAATTGTCATTCGTATTCTTTCCTCTAATGTGAAAAGTATGGTCCCGGAGAACTCGATAGGGCTTATTCATTATGAGCCGGAAATAATTGTTGGCGGTGATAAAGCTATCCAAGATGCATTTAAGTTTAAGGCTATGAGGTATGGTGAATTAGACAAGCCCTATCTAATGTGCTTCAATCTGAATAATTGGAAATTGGATTTACATCACGACGTTAATCAGGCTTTGGTCAATAGTGTTGGCACTGATAAAGGATTTTGGGCGATTTCACCTCCTAAGTATAAAAGGGTCTCTGCGGTTCTATTCACTAAAGCTCAGCCTTCCGATTGGATTAATTATAAGCATCGATTAATTCTTAATCCTGCGCCAAATTATATCTACCACTTTGACTATTCAAAACTTACATTTGAGATGGTGAGGACTGCAACAGAGACAATCCAGAAAAAAGATATTAATGACATATTTAATCAATAGAAGACTTTACTGACCCGGACACGTAAATTTCTGTTTGGTACTATATTATTCCTAAAAACAAAAAAACCCCTCGATTTTCATGAAGCGGGTTTGTAGCCCTAAATGAAGTAAATTCCAACTATTTGCTTGAAGACTTAAAGTGTTTCACGAATTTAGAATTATGTAATTCTTTTTTAAGTTAAAGAAAATACCTTCTTACTCAAACTCGCATTGTAGTCTAATCTTACATAATAACTGACCAAAATATTTTTGTTAAGATAGAATATACTTATATTAGAAATCAACATCTATATCTACTGAGAGCGTTCCGTTTTTTATCATAACTTTGCCCATGCTGGTTGTCAGCGGGTAAAATATGATATGATTCAGCCTAGTAAGCCATTTCTCGAGACTATATACCATTTACGTACTGTAGAACATGTTATCCTATACAGTAGGCCTGCTGTCATTCCTAATAATGAGGAGCAGGACGTCGTAGCATTTTTAGAAGGTGAATATGAGAGGGAAAGTGTTGACTATCCTTTTATAACTCCTGCATTTTCGGCTACAGCGGCGTTATGGGCGGCTAAAACTGTATATAATGCAGCACAGTTATTTCTTTTTCGTGAAAATAAAGCAACAGAGTTGCAGTCGCTCCTCCCTTTGTTTAACGGAACTATAGATGCTTCGGCAATGCTGTCGGCAGATTTGTGTTTACGTTTTATGCCCTCCCTAAAATATGCCTTAGAAACAGTAGATGTTAATGATCCATTGATTGCTATAGTTGAAGAGTTTCTGAAATATTTCCCTTATTCAGGAATTGGTCGTGACGGAAAATTTTTGGCACAGGATACAACAATAATTATAAATAACAACTGCCTGAAACAGCTGTATCTAGACAGGATAACTGAAAGAAAAGCAACCAAATGGGCTAACGAAGAAATAATAAAAAGCGCAATACTTGCTAATATAGGCAACTATAAAAGCTATTTATGGCGGGAATTAAATAATTAACCGTGTCTTAGAGGCATCATATATAAATACATGGCGGCAGAAAAATTAAACCAAACTTTATCTCAGCTTAAAAAAACCTTTATAGGCAAAAATGAAATTATAGATCTGTTAGGTATAGGCCTTATAGCCAGAGAAAATGCTTTTTTATTAGGGCCTCCGGGTACGGCTAAAAGTGCTATAGTAAGGGCGCTGTCTGATAGGATCGCTCAGGGCAAAAACTTTGAATACCTGCTTACCCGCTTTACAGAACCTAATGAAATATTTGGCCCTTTCGACATTAGGAAGCTAAAGGATGGTGAGCTTGTTACCAATACGGAAGGCATGATGCCGGAAGCCTCAATGATTTTTCTGGATGAGATATTTAACGCTAATTCTGCCATACTTAACAGTTTACTGATGGCGCTTAACGAAAAGATTTTTCGCAGGGGTAAAGAAACTAAAAAATTGCCTGCACTAATGTTTGTGGGGGCCAGTAATATCTTACCCGAGGATGAAGCATTAAACGCCTTGCTGGACCGCTTTCTTATACGCGTTAAGTGTGATTATGTAAACCCGGACCAGTTGCATGAAGTACTTCTGGCGGGCTGGAAACTGGAAAATTCAGATGCTGAAGATCTTGCTACTATAGATGCCGATGAGATAAAACAGCTACAGGCGGCCTGTCGAAATGTAGATATTTCCGGAATCCGTCATGATTATGTAAACCTGGTGCACAGCCTTAGGAATACAGGTATAAAAGTATCTGACAGGCGTGCTGTGAAACTGCAGAACCTTATTGCAGCAAGCGCGTTAATATGCGGTCGCGATGTTGCAACACTTTCTGATTTCTGGGTGCTTAAATACATATGGGATACAGAAGAACAGATAGAAGTGCTGGAAAGCATGATCAACGCTGTTATTGAAAAGGATACAAATTCGGCAGCGCATTCACAGGCAACTTTTAATAAGGCCCCAAATCCTGAAGAAGTAATAAAGGATGTTCAATTACTTGTTGCCAGATGGCAGGACGATTCGCTTTCTTTTGAAGAAAAAAACGTAATCAAAGATAAACTTCGTTATTTGCAGACGCGATGCGACTGGATTAAGGATGGCGAACAAAAACAATACATACAACAAGAGATTGAGACCTTATGGCAGACTATACTGCAAACACTATAATTAGTTATTTACTTGAGATTCCCGCGGTCCATAAAGAATTATTAGGGCACTTAAGACATTTGGGTAACCTGAAGGCTGCCTTGGTGGATGAAGTACTGTGGGTTAAAGAGATTAGTCCTGACCAGGCTGAAAGTGCTTTGATAAAAGGACTGCCATACAGTAAGCTATATTACAGTAAGGGAGGTTTGTTGTTTTTTAAGGATAGCCTTCTGCCAGCACGGAAACTGCCTCAGGCCTTATGGTCGCCATTGGCATATGTTTTACCAGTTGAGCTGCCTTCATTTAATCATAACTATTTTGGCATCAGCCAGAAGATTAGGGTTAAAATAACGCCATCACAAAAAGAACAGCCGGTTTACGCTGTCCTTACCGATAAAACCACAGCGGGTGATTATATTCAAACGGCACCAAAAGTAAGGCTTAATAAACTGAAATGGCTGGGTGTAGGCAAAAGCCTGTTGATTGTTGGTACACCATTATTGCCTGTTGCAGGTCGTTCCTTCTGGATGTACAATGATTTTCTAATCCCATTGGGCTTTGATTTTGAATTACCCCTGCTTGCAAAAAAATTGAAACAGCGTTTAGATCCGGACAACAAGATGATTATATTGTGGCAGGATAACAATACGTACCTGTCTGTAGAAAAAGAAGCTTTTAAGCCGCTCTCAATAAGCTCATTTCGCTTAACCTATAGTGACGAATAATATGGATTTCCAGCAATATTTCCAGTCATATGACAATTATTTTTGGGAGTGGGAAAATGAGATCCTTACTGCTGACAGTGTTTTTGAAGCATTAGTTATACCGGGAGGCAATACCATTGCCTATGAACGTTATGTAATGGAGGTGCTTGAACTACTGTCACTGGACGGCCTTCCACCCTTTGGCTCGTTGTTATTAACAATTGTAGCTACAAACTCTAACTCATCAGAATCCCTTGCAAAGGTTTTTGAAATCATTGACAGAAGCAAAAACGTTAAAAAAGAAAAAGACTATCCTAAGGGATTTACATATGCCCGTAATTTTTTAAATACCGTTGCCGAGCTGCCACAGGAATTTAAACATGGCGATAACCGGATGCAATTGCTACAGGTTATCTTTAAAAACTGCCACAATCGTGTTGCGCACGATACAGCAAAAAACATTATGCTGTATTACAGGGAACATAAGCATTTTCTGGTTGAATCAGCAAAAAAAATACCGCTTAGCGAGGCGAATCTCAAAAAAGATATTCAGACTCTGGCGCATTTACATGTAAAATATCCGACATCGTCGACTTTGCTTGCTGCAATTGCTAGTATACCAACACTCCCTGAACTTGATGAAAAGATTAACGAACAGCAGCCAGCATTAGCATCGTCAGAGAGTTTTGTTGATAGCCTAATCTATGAACCTAAAACATTTCCTATCGGTAGCCTAATACACCGGATTTGGAGTGGACTTAATATACCTCTACATCATTCGGCGCCGAGTCATCAGCCATTGGGAGGAGTTTCTGATTTAACCAATAAGGGAGATTTTGATAAGTTGCTTATTTCTGAATTTGCCAATGAAGATGAGGTTTTTATGTCGCGTATTGCCAATAACGAAGCGCTTTACATAAAAAGGGAAGTGCCACCAGAGTCGGATAAATTTGTACGTCTACTACTGATAGATTCTTCTCTTAAAAATTGGGGAACACCAAAGATATTGGCATTTGCCTCGGCATTAGCTATTGCGAAGCATCCGAAAACAGATATAGAATGCAAGATAATTGTTATGGGTGATGGCTATAAAGAAATAGCAGGTGAAACAATTAGCGATATTATAGATGGTTTAGATAATTTAGGTTCAAAATTGGATGTGGCTGCGGTATTCAGTGAAATAATGAATGAAAATAGTGATATGGAGCATTCAGAAGTTTTTTTAATAACTTCAGAACACGCCCTAGCATCGCCTGATATGCAACGAACATTTAGTGAGAACCACGATAAGGTTAAATATATAATTACAGCTGAAACACAAGGCAATCTTAATTTTTACCGGATCCAAAATCGGGGAAGGAAACTTATACAGCATATCTATTTGCCATTAGAAGAGCTATGGGCCAAGAAGCCCATAGGACAGTCAAAGCTACCAAGTCATATTATAGCTAAAGGTGATACTACTCCCAATGAAATTTATCCGTTGCTCTTGCCACCTCCAAAAAAACGTATGGCTGTCTTTTCGCTTCAAAAAGACGAGTTTTACCTGCTTACAGGCTCGGGACACTTATTCAAGACTCATGTAGCTTTACCTGAGGACCAAGGACAATTCGTAAGAATACACAAAGGGGTGGAGTTAGTGTTAAGCAATTTATCGGTTAATCAGAACGGGTATTACGCCCTGCAGATTAATGAAGATGATGAATATATACTTTCGGGGTTTTATCCCAAAGAAATGTATGTATGTATTCTTAATCTAAACACCAGAGCATATTATAAAAAGAAAGTTATCCTAAAGGGTAAGGCTCAGGAATATTCTATTTTTGAAGATGAAGGCTTTTACCTTTTTAATGCAAGTATAGGTGAGTATTTCAATATTTATGTTGGAGATGGCGAGCTTACTGTTGATCCTGTTGATATAAAAAACGATTTAGAAAAACGATACCTAAATGTAAAAAAGAGGGTTGAAAGGTTTGAAAAAAGTTTTGTAGACAATAGTATACTTTTAAACTTTATGCCTTTGTGCCTTACACAAGAAAACTATTTTCAACTCAATAAGCACCGTTTGGGAATTAATAAGCCCCATCCGAACTATACCACCATAAATTTAATTGGTAATAGAAATTTTGTTGCGTCTATAGAGGCCGTGTACGAAAAAATAGGAAACAGGTTTCTTTTTCCCGATGGAAGTGCAGTTTACCGTGATGGTATGGGCATGCTGGTATTTAAAAGTAGTGATACAAAGATACCTTCTATTTACGTGCCTACTACACTGCATGTTGAGTTAGCTATGGCTACCGAAACTTGCTTTACTGGGAATAGGGGCTATTGTAAGGAATCAGCGGGACAAGAAATTATATCGATTGAAGAATTCGAAGTTAAATATTTTCAGCCATTTATTAATACTATTATAGGTCATGGAGTTTAAGATTAAGCCCTTTCATAAAAATAGTTATCCCAAAGGCGGTGTACTTATAAAAAGTCCCGAAGCTAAGGTATGGCTGCTGGAATTATATAAAATAGGAATTGATCCTGAAGATACATCTATGTATGCACTTCCAGGTAATATTCCCAATGAAATTTTCGGATGCCTTGTTGTACCTAAGGATGGTGTTAGAATTGCTGATATCGGTAAGAACAGCTATATGCAATGCTTGAATACTAAGCTTTTTATTCCTGAAAATACCGTTATATTCCCTGAATTAAATGAAGTAGAGTGGACAAAGCACTTCACTGCTGATAGGTATGTAATGCATCAGGATATTGGGCTAGTAGAACTCACTGATCCAGTTGAATGGAATTTGTTTTTGGAGATGCCAAATGCTGGCCAGGCTGAAATAATAACACCTTTAGCAGGGATCTATATACCAAATACGATTCGTTCTTATAGCATAGAGGCTGATGAGAAAAAACTTGCTGAGGATATTGAAAACCAAGTTGGAGGAGCTGATACTGCTAAGGATGTGCCTTTCAACGTGGATAAAATTATGAAGGGTAACCAGCGGGAAATAGACAAGTTGCTTAAATACTTAGAGAAACATCCTGAACAAGCTTTAGCACTTGGCATTCCATTAGATGTAATGGGTAGTTCGCGTGGAGGTGGAGGTGGTAGATTCGTATTCGGTAAAACAAGAGGTAACTTATTTGATTCGGATTCTGATTTTCGTACAGTTTTGTATGTCTTGGGAGTTGGAGTTGTTTTATTCATCCTAATACAAATTGTGTTTAGTAATGGCAGTGGTAAATCCTCAGCATTTCCTGTTTTTATTATAATTTTAGTGGGCAGGTTTATTTATTCGTTTTTAAATAAAAGTGGATCTGATACAAGTAGACACAGTAATTCAGAAAGGGCTGCAACCATAGCTGACGATAAGTTTGCCATTTTGCAAAACAGATATGAAAAATTGGCCAATGATTATGTTGATCAAAAAGAATACCAAAAGGCAGCAGGTATTTATTTGAAATTGCTAAAAAATAATTTCAGAGCGGCACAGGTTTTAGAGGAAGGAGGCTACTATGGCGAAGCGGGAGCTATTTATCTAAAACATTGCAAAGAGAAGGCTCGCGCGGCAGAATGTTTTGAAAAAGGGAAACTTTATACCCAGGCAATAGACATTTACGAAGAGCTTGGAGAAACCGAGAAGGTGGGTGATTTGTATACACATTTAAAAAAGGAAAAAGAAGCCAATCATTACTATGAAATGGTCGCCGAAAATTACATAAAGAACAAACAGTATGTCAAAGCATCGCTGATATACCGAAAAAAAATGAAGCTGCCTTTAAAAGGACAAGCATTGCTTTTAGACGGTTGGCACAGTAAATTAGATGCTCATAATTGCCTTAATAATTTCTTTACTAATATAGAAAATACTGATGTACTACTAGGCGAGATAAAACGCTTCTACAGTGATGAACTTGAAGAAAACAGGAAAGAAGCTTTTTTGCAGGTCATAAAGTTGGAATTCCATAAGCATGAATCGCTTCAAGCGCCTATAAAGGAAATAGCCTATGAAATTATTGCCGGATGTATTGACAATAATCCATTAATGGCGTCTGAATTAATCGGCTTTAACCCCGAGGATAGATCATTAAGCAAAGATGTTATGAAATTTAAGGCAGCTAAAAGAAAAAGGTAATTACCCCACAAATATAAATCCCATACTGGAGTTATAATTTCAGTCACGATGCTTAAACGTATGTTTTTTGTAAGTAGTCCCGGGAATTTAAAACCACCAGTTGTAGATAATTTGCAAGCAATTCTCGAACCGTTTCAAATACTCCTGGATACCGCGTCCTTAGTGCATTCACGAATAGATGTATTATAGTATGAGGGTGATATTAGGCCCAAGAGAAATGATTAGTCCAATATTTCCTAAATGAATGTTTTGACGGAAATGAATGGCAGCGTGGTATGGTACACGAAGCCACAGACCCGAAAGCTATACTTTTCAGAAAGCCTCGGGCTTGCCATTCAGGAACTGCCCCTTCCTGCACTTGTATGGACAGCGGATAAGAGCAGGCTGCATGTCTTTGCCCTACAATTTAAAGGCAAACCCCGCCTAAGTACACCTTTGTACAATGCGCCCTTCTTTAACCTGTACCATAACGGGAATGTCTGCATGGGTTCTGTGGATGTGCGCATTAGCCAGTCAGCAGCATTAAAAGAATTTATAACTGCGTGGGAAGGGTATTTCTTCGGGAGTTATTTCAGCCACCTGACTGGAGGGCATAACCCTGTAAAGGGAAACCTTATCAGCCTGTACCAAAGGCTTGCTAATACAGGCTGCCCTTTTCCTGTAGAGGAACTTGTGCCTAATAACAAGCAATTAAAACACCTGCTCCGATGAAACCAAAAGCACATTTTACAGCCCCTGAATTACTAAATCCTAAGAATCCTATTGAAGTCCGCCTGAAAGGTTATATACAACAACTCAAACCCCAATAGTATGATGGTTACCCAGCTGTATGTGGTCACCTGATTAGGCAACTCAAGGTACCCGGTATACCAGCCCATCGTCCAACAAAATGTACCGATTGACAAAGCAAATTTAAACGGCTTATACCAGGCGTTAACCCCATTTATCTGGACATCGCTGAATTTTGCAATCAACAGCATCAAAACGGCACTCAAAAGGCAGATCAGGCCAAAGTAAAACAAAGGCTCATTTCTGGATCTTAAAACAGTGAAAAAATCGATCATAATTTTATGGATATGTGTTTTAATTAAATTTAGCCCGAAACTCTATGGGAGAAAGACTGGTTTTACTCTTAAATAATTTACTGAAGGATGGTGGGTGTTCAAAACCTAATGCATAGGCAATCTCGCTGACCGACAGTTCTGTCAGGGAAAGCTTTTCCTTAGCCTTTTCGATAAGCTTTTCGTGGATATGTTGTTGTGTACTCTGGCCGGTCAGTGCTTTTAGCAATGCACTTAAATAGGTTGGTGAAATATTTAAAGCATCCGCAATCATTTGTACGGTTGGCAATCCTTTTTGAATCGTGTCATCACCGTTAAAATATCCCTCTAATATTTCTTCCATGCGGTTCAGTATCTGATTACTGCTGATTTTCCTGGTCAGAAACTGGCGGTTGTAAAACCGGTCACAATACTGGAGTAACAGCTCAATTTGCGCCACTATTAGCCCCTGGCTGAACTTATCGATGTTAGCATGATATTCCTGTTCGATCAGCTGGGCAATACCGCCAATGGTTATCTCTTCTTTCCCGGAAAGGAAAAGTGCCTCATTTGCCGAATAATCAAAGAACCCATATTGCCTGATTGTTTTTGCCAACGGTGTGCCCCATAAAAAATCCGGGTGGACAAGTAACATCCATCCTGAATTTTTATAATCCTGATCGGCATCAAATGAAAACACCTGTTTAGGAGCAATGAAAAACATGACTCCCTCATCAAAATCATAGACCTGCTGTCCATAGGTATATTTTATCGTACCCTCAAAATTTCTTTTCAGCGAAATGACATAGAAATCAAATACGACACTGATCCGGCTGTTCCCTGCCAGTGGTTTGAAATCATCCATGCTGATGACGCTCACCAATGGATGTTCCGGTTTGGCTATCCCTAAAACCTGATGGTATTGGCTGATGGTTTTAATCTGGTAGGGTTCCATATTTTTTTACTAATCTAACTATTTTGAATTATATACGGCAGCAAATTCCAAGGCGAAATCTTTTATTTTTACTTTACCCATTGCAGGTATGTTCTTGTAATAATCCTCAAACAAAATTCCGCCATTGCGTTGGCTGGCATTCATTTCTGTAATATCATTTGCAAGGCTTAGAGGCATTTTATATTTTAGTAATGCATCCAGCATTTGTTTGTCACTTATGGTTACCCATTTCAAATAAGGTTTACCAACGGCTGCACCAAGAATAGCTGCAATTTGGTCGCAGGTCAGCTCTTCGCTGGCTACATAACGAGTCTTAAGCCCTTGAACGGCCGTTGTAAGTTCTTCTGAGATTGCGGCTGCAATATCAATTGGCGAAACCCAGGGCATTTTGTCATCAGCACCGTAATTGGAGACAATAAGCCCCTTTTTACCCTGCAGCAAACCCATTAAGCCATAGTGGCGAAGCGTAAGGAAAAGGCCGACAAAACCTTTTAAAAACCCCTCCCCTTTTACAATATCCATAAACTGATACAGGTTATAGTAAAAACCCACCGGCCGCATAAACGTAATCGCTACATCTGCAGGTAACTCCTTTAAAACCTGCTCGGCCACAAAATGGAAGGCTAGCAATCCGTTTCCCTTATCGGTATGGGCTCCTATACTGCTGAGGTGAACTACCTTTTTAACGCCCGATCGCTGAATCGCCGCAACATAATTGCCGGCAAGCCTGCGCGCTTCTTCCCTGGCATCGAGATTGGGATTTTCTTCAAATTTAAACGGCGGCAGCATGTTGTAAACCGCATCGGCACCGGTAAATGTTTTTGCCAGAAAACTGATATCCTCGATGGAACCAATGGCGGCTATCGCGCCTGTAGCCTCAATATCTTTCTGTTTGTCCGGATTACTGCTGATGACAGTTACTGCATGACCTTTTTGTACTAACTCCTTAGCAAGTGGCTTGCTGATGTGTCCTAAAGAACCTGTAATAATAATTTTCATTGTGTTGATTTTTATTTATACAAATATCCGTTTATCAAATCAGCCGAGCGTAGCCAAACCTGTGATTGTCATAGCCATTTTTAGAAAAGTGGCATTTTATCGTGCTCAACAAAATTTATAACGCTAGTATTCCGGCACTGGTACACGATATCATAGAGGGCTTTATGCTCTATCACAAAAAATACACCTCTAATCTTTTGACAAATGCCATGCTGAAGTCTCTCTTATTCCATCGGCAAAAGATGTTGGTGTAAATTTAAAAGCCTTCTCAAATTTGGCAGAGCTGAAATGAAGGGGGAATTCATTCTGGTAGTTCATCTCGTAAGCTTCTTTCATAAAAGGATTAAACAGGCCTATAACTTTTAACAGCCACTTTGGCAAGGTTGAAACTTTTTCGGAACCGTTCATATATTCTGCCGCCAGCTTTACGAATTGCCTTGTCGTCAGAGGGTCGGCAGATGGCAGGTGCCACACCTGTCCGAATGATTTATCGTTGGTAGCCAGAATAAATAACGCTTCTGCAGCATCAGGTGTATAATTAAAGGATCGTGGCACGTCTGCATTGATAAACCATTGCGCACTGCTTCCTTTTTTCATCTTATCAAAGATCATTAAACCGGCAAAGCTTTTATCCATTACCCTGGGGCCATAAAAATCTGTTGCCCTTGCAATTGTGGCTTTCAGCGTTCCGGCAGCCATTTCCTGTAATAGCATCCTGGCAACATCTGCGCGAACCCTCCCCTTTTTGCTTATATAATCGTATGGCGTATCCTCGGTTATTATACCATCTGTCTTTCCATACATATAAATATTATCAAAAAAAACCAGCTTTGCTCCTGTAGCTTTACAGGCATCAATAACGTTTCGCATAATAACCGGCCATTGTTCTTTCCATATTTTAGCATTGTAGGCAATACCAATGACAAGATATACAACATCCGAACCAAGTATAGCAGATAAAATTTCCTCCGAGTTGAGGGCGTCAGCTGTTACCGATTCTGTACCTTCAACATTTTGGGGCTTTCTTGATACAAGCCTTATATTTACATTATGTTTTTTTAATACCGGTATAAGTTCAGTTGCGATAGTGCCGTTAGCACCTAAGATGGTATGGGTCATAATTTTAGAATTTAGAATATTGTTTATTTCTAAAGCAAAACTACACCGCAAATGTTCACTCCCATTGTAAGAAAACGAATGCTCAGAAAGCCATCACTTAATAATTATCCAATCATGTCAGGGCTACTGGTACCCGATCCTACGGTAAAAAATTCTTTTCCCTTTAAATATTTTATAAACTGCTGAGGGGTGGTACCCAGAAAATACTGAAAATCTTTAATGAGATGGCTCTGGTCATGATAGTTATATGTTGCTATAATCTCGAACATATCGGGCATTTTTTCCCGGGTATCGGCAAGCCGTGCGATAACCATTTTGAACCTCAGAAAACGCAGCAATTCTTTTGGAGAATAACCGGCATACTTCTGAAATCGAATCTGTACCGTACGCTCGGTTAAGTTAGCATCCGATGCAATCGCTTTGGCCGGGTGTGTGGCCACGTTATAGAAGTAATGTTCGCCATCAATCAGCGGCTTGGCAGCATCGTCCATCTCGTGTATATAATGTGCCACGTAGTCTGAAATAATACTTAACCGGCCCCTGAGATCTGAAATATTTGAAAGTTCAAGCCAAAGGTCATCAAAAGAAAACTTGTCGGTTAAATCACTTGGGGCATAAACCGTTTGTCCATCAAAGGTATTGAGAGGCACTTTAAAAAGCCTGTAAAATCCGCTTAGTTTAAAGTTTACAACAATGGCATCAGCACCATGCTTAAGTTCGTAATTCAGCATTTTTTTTAAAGGTCCTACCACGGCACATCCCTTTTCAATTTTATGCGGAAAGGAACCGTTATTGAACGATATATCTACAGTTGTACCAAAGTTAAAGATCAAAAGGATTTCCAGGCTTGGTGATAAGTGTTTGGCAATCGTTTGATCGCCTGTATGGTAAATATGATAGTAATGGCTAATAACTTCATTTAAGCTCCCATTAACGGTGTACAGCATACCATTTTTATCGTCATATTCCATAAGTATAATTTCTTTCGTTAATTGTGCCAAAATGTTGGCTCTGTCCGTTATAGCTGCTTCTATAATGAATCCGTTAAGGTTAGTCTTTACATGTGGGGATAAACTAAAACAACTCTTGGCATTGTCGGTTTGGTTTAGCAAGCAGCATAAGTCACAGAAAGTGTCTTCCTTAAATCAAGATATTATTTTAATTTTTTAAACTTACGAAAAGTTCATTACATTGTTGAATGAAATCTAAATTTTGGATTTAAAAGAGGCAATATGTATGCAATTATGAAAGCTTTCTTCCTCAAAGACAGTCGCCAAAAATCATTCAGGCCATAGAAGACTGCAATCTTTTAGTCATTTCGCATAGTGACCTTCAGGAACTTTATGCTAAAGTCAATGAAGGCGAACGTTACGGCTCTCTTTATCTTTAGGCGATTTTACAACATTAAAATTAAAAAATATGAAGAACTTGAATCCAACACCCATTACAATAGACCCTACAGGTGGAGAAATACTATCTGTAGTGGGCGGTAATTACCGCATACTTGTATCAGGGAAACAAACCAATGGCGCATTACTGATATAAATAAATGCCTGTTAATGTGAGATAGAATAGCTAAAAGCGTTTGCTCACACACCAATCCTTAACACACCATAGAACTATCTTAATTTTTTAAACCTTTATACTGAAAACCGCGCCAATATTGATAAATCTTCTATAAAAGTGTTCGAAAATTGTCCGGGCACGCCCACATCAACGGAAAGGCACTCAGATTTGTGTCCTTTCCGTTTTTTCTAATATAAGTCATTGTTATCATATAGATAAGTCAGGCTGCTCATTGAACCTGGGTGTTCGATATTCTATTCCGTCAAAAACGATTTTTTCAGGAAATTTCGAACCTATAAGCTTTCTTTCTTGCTTACATCCATATTCCCATAGTGGGTATCAAATCAGTGCGGCTTACACCAACAAACAAGGCTATGTGTTGGGAAATCCTTTGCTGCAGATCAGGGTGGCTGGTTAAGTACCTTTCATAACGAACCTCTGGTGTTTCCGTGTAAAATGAATTGATGTCTTTCAGCAATTGTAGAAAAACGGCCTCGATGGCTACTCTGCCGTAATGTTCCCCTAACAAATTTCGCATAAAGTACTTGGAGGTCACTATGAGAAAAAGATTATCTTCGGCACACAAAAAATGTTCTAAATGCTGATTCGTAATTTTCACATCTACCATATTGCATCAGTTTTTATAGCGCTTTTGCGTGCTGCCTGCTTTTGTATACACTACCAATAAATCAAAAGCTATTTTAATTCAAATTCGAGTTCCTGCACATCATCACTACTTGTACCCACAAAGACCTTAAATACCCCAGGCTCAATAAGGTAATTACCATTGTTGTCATAAAAGCCTAATTCGTTATCGGCTAAGGTAAAAGTTACCGTTTTGCTCTCGCCTTTCTTAAGTAATACTATTTCAAACCCCTTAAGTTCTTTTACAGGGCGTGCCAGGCTGGCCGCGACATCCTGTATGTACATCTGTGCTACTTCTTTACCGTCGTAATTGCCAGTATTAGTAATAGTTACAGCTACTTTTATAACTTCGCCCTTTGTGTAAGCTTTTTTATCTATTTTTGGCACACTGTATTTAAAAGTGGTGTAACTAAGGCCGTGACCAAAAGAAAACTGCGGTGTTTTTTCAACATCGCCATAATGCGACCAAAACACATTTTTATCAGCATCTATAGGCCGGCCTGTGTTAAGCAGGTTATAATAAATAGGTGCCTGGCCTACATTTCTAGGAAAACTCATAGGCAATTTGCCGCTCGGGTTATAATCGCCATAAAGCACCTGTGCTATAGCGTTGCCGGATTCGCTGCCCAGTTGCCAGGCTTCTACAATCGATGGAATATGTGTGGCAGCCCATGGTAATGCCAGCGGTCGGCCATTGTTAAGCACTAAAACAATATTAGGGTTTACCTTATAAATTTCCTCTAAAAATTCCTGTTGAAGGCCAGGCAGGTTAATATCTGTGCGGCTGCGGCCTTCACCACTGCTAAAGCCATGCTCGCCAAGTACCAGCACCACCACATTGGCTTCTTTGGCTGCTTTTATAGCCGCGTCAAAACCACTTCGATCGTTAGTGTTGTATATCACTTCATCAAGAAAAGTGGCTTTACCCACTATCAGGTCGGCACCTTTTTCATACGTCAGGGTATTCCCTTTATACTGCTGCATCCCCTCTAAAACAGACACTGCGGTATTATCATCCGATCCTAGCCTCCAACTCCC